>Ga0208643_1001250_pt1 | contig 14635 bp, 19 predicted proteins | sample VirMetDEL_Nov_12_FD_184516 | JGI IMG/M metagenome (GOLD analysis project Ga0208643, IMG submission 184516) | Aqueous microbial communities from the Delaware River and Bay under freshwater to marine salinity gradient to study organic matter... | ecosystem: Environmental > Aquatic > Marine >... | reverse complement strand
TGTTTGAAACTTGGGCGTAGTTGCACCCTTTTCCAGTACGATGTTAACTGTCATGCCAATTTCCTTTTGTAGTGGCTATCCACAACATTCTCATTGTCGAGAAGTTTGCGGTTTTGAATGAAACCGTGAAAGTTTCCGTGAAGTTCTGGGTTGTCGTATGCTTGACCCGCTTTGATAGCAGTTGTCACGTTGCCCACGATGCTTACCGTCTCTTGCCAGCTTGTCGTGTCTGGTGTCGCTTGATGCTCAAGCGGAGAGGCATGCATTGGCTCGTGCATTGCAAGGCGCTCATAAAGCTGAATGTCCTTCTCATAGTCGGGATTTTCCCCGCCATGCGTCAGATACGAAACTCTGGCACAGTATGCTGCGGAGAGTTTACGCAACCACTGATATGCTTCGAATTCATGAGGGCCAAACCTTCTCCATGAAGCCTCGTATTCAGCGTCAGTGATGTAAGGCAGATGCCATTCACCTGGCTCAAGGTCTTTGACTTTACCAAAGCCCTGATAGTCGCTTCGAGCCGCTACGATCTGCTTGGCCAACTCTTCGATTGTTGGATCTGCATCAGGATGATTGCGCAAGGCATCGAAGTTTGACCAGTCTGTTGAGCTGACCAGCACCGTGATGTGAGACCAAGGCTCTAGCATACGATTGGCGATCTGCTTATGGGCTCCTGCCTTCATAGCAACCCATGCACAGCCTACAGCGGCATACTTTGCAGCACCCCATGCAGCTTTGACGATCCCAAGCCTGATGCCTGTCAGATCCTCTCCAGCCTGCATACCAGCCTTATGAGAGCCCCATGCAACAGGCATGGCTGAGTTTCTCAGTACAGCCATGATGGATTTAATGATCGGGATTGCGCGAGAAGAGGACGCGTTTCGGCTGAAAACCCTGTGCGTCATCAGTTCTGAGTGAATAAAGCGAGGATATGTCATCGCAATAGTCCACAGAGTAACACCCTGTGGACTGCGAGAAGCCTCAATGACTTCGACGTTGATCATTCAGAATGCGCCCCCATCTTGAATGGCGACACGATCACGTTGGGTTCGACGTAGATCGGCACGAGTTTTGGCTGTGCGGATTCCAGTGTCGTCGGGTCCAGACACATGATGTACGTGGCCGCGAGACCTTCAGGCATGAACAGCGCGTTAGGCTCAGCTTGAGGCATCAGATTCTGAGAGTTGCCTTCTACACGTCCCAGCAAATCTTCCAAATCCACAGGCTTTTGCGGGTTCGAAAACTGGATCGACGCGTTGATGCCGTACCCGATACTGTCGCACAGGAAGATAAAGTCGCCCTGCATGTTCACGATGTACGAAAAGGTGCGATAAGTCGGATCGTCTCGCATTTCGTACAGCTGTCGCACCATCTGTTTCTCGAAAAAGTTGACGATGCTGGGCATACCTACGACGCGATCACCTTGCGCCACAAGTTTTTCCAAATCTGCGGCAACATTTGTATCAGAGTTTTGACAAGGCTGTTGCAGCCACCCTCCGCATTCAGCCGCAGAGACTGGTTTTGACAGTGACGCGATTGTTGCCAGCGTCAGAACAATCAAACCTAAGAACAGAATGATACCTGGAAGATGGCGTTTGAAAAAGCTGCTCATGCTTAAAGCCCCATTTGTGCGAGAAAGGATTGAAGATGAGCGGGAAACTCGGAAGTATCCGCCTGTGAGTATTGATGCCTGACAGCTGCTTGGATTGCTGCTTTGCCTGCGGCATCTGCGTTCAAGTAGTCTGTCTGCATGTTGGACAGATTGCGCTGCAAGCCGTCGCGATGCGCTTGGGACTCTTTCTGGATGTCATAGCGGATTTGCTCGTTCCACTTGCCGAAGAATGACTTTGAAATCATTCCCCAAGAAGACAGAAGGAACATGAGAACCAGGATTCCCATAATTGCCGCCAGCCAGGCGACGATGGTTTTAGATGCTGACATGGATTTCCCCTTTTAAGTCAGTCGTGAGTTATTTGATTTGGTTCAGAAAAGCCTGACGCTGCTGCATAAAGTCGAATGCGGCTGCGAAGTGAATTGGAAACGCCCACTCTTCAGGATTGTAGACCTCATCCAGCAACACAACTTCCTGCACTTCGTCTGGAAGCTTGAAGCTTGTGTCATAGGCCATGTCGTTTCCGACGAACTTGGCGACGATCAGGTTGTTGTCATACTGATCCGTCACAGTCATCGCGACCTGTTCGATATAGGCAGGGTCAATAACGTACCCAGTCTCTTCAAACAACTCACGAGCACCAGCCATTTGCCAGCCCTCGCCCTTCATGTGATAGCCGCCAGGGAGACCCAGCTTACCTTTACCAGGCTCATTGTTGCGCCGTACCGTGATCAGCTTGCCATCTCCGTTGAGGAGGCACAGGCAGACGACCGTTGCGGTGTTGTCGTAGATTGGCGAGCCATCTGTGCGTGTTGCGATTGGCTCTTCGTTGATTTCAGGCATATGTATCCCCTGAGTTAGAGTTTCGGTTGTGGTCAGTCATTGACCCTCGCGCATAATATCTAAGCGTTGACTTATTTATAGAGCGCGAGAGTTGGTCAAGCAAGCATGTTCTATGAAGTGGTCAGTCTTTGTACATCAGCTTGAATTCCGTTGGGCCTTTGTGGTCACGATCAAAGACAAACCAGGCATGTGCTGTAGGTGTGGATCTGCCCTTCTTGCCTTTGATGATCTCACCATCTTTACCGGTCATGTCTTCATCTGGCACATCACCACGCCAACACGTTGCACGATCACCGCAGAGCCATACCCGTTTCGCTGTGCGTTTCTCAAAGAAATCACGGCGCTTGCTGCTTTCAAGAAAAGTCAGTCTTTGGAACATTACAACGTTCTTTGCGCCAAGCTTGAAAGACTGGTCGATGAAGTCACAGGTCAAAGAGAATGGCGGGTTCATGAAGACCGTGAAGGGTTTGAGGTCAACGAAGTCGAGCGGGTCGATCATCGTGGTTTCAAGCCAGTTTACATCAGGTACGACGGTGTCGGGCTGTCCAGGCCATGTGTTCAGATCAAACTCCCACACATTCTCGTGTCCTGCTTCCATTGCAGCCTTGCCAAGAACACCCCTGCCCGCACATGGGTCGATGATGTTTGGGTGAAACTCTTCCAGCTGCAAGATGCGCTTCGCTGCCCACTCGTCCGTTTCAAAGAACTCTGCTTTCCTGCAAGCCTCTGTGAAGCGCTTGGATGGTGGTCTAATCATAAATCGTCCTCTTCCCACTCTTCGAGGATATCCAGATCGTCAAACAGCTTACTGTCTTCGTCCTCCTCAAATATTGTTTCAAAGCCAAAAATGTCGTCTTCTTTCGGATACTTAGACAGTTTTCGACCCATATATTCGCTCTCGGAGTTGTTAAACTCGTCTAAGTCTTCCTTGTCCACGTCGTTCAGGTTTTCATCAGAAAGATGTACTGGTCTCATGGATCAGCCCTTATTAAGTCAGTGTTGAGTTAATAAGGCGGACAAATTAATGCCCGCCTTACAATCAGATACCTTCCTTAGAAAAATCGATAGGGCAGCTCCCGCCTTCGCAAGCAAGGTGTTCGAAGTCAATCGACTCCTCCATCACAGTGCCTTTGATAGCTGCGGCGATCTTTTCGAACTCTGCCTTGGTGACAGGCTGTTCAGGCTGATACTCATAAGCCGTTGTGTCAATCTGCGGCATGACGCTTACGCATTTGACAGAGTGTTGGTTTTTCAGAACCACTGACCTGAACTCTTCAAGCGATACGACCTCTGGATCGTACTTCAACGTGAACGACACCTGATTGCCGGTGTCTTTGTCCAGATCACCTGCGATCCAATACTTCTCCAGCAGGCGCAGATATTCAAACTGCTCTTCTGGTGTAGCCTCGGCCGCAGTGACCAGTTTGTCTGTCAGACCCATCTGCTTTGCAACATTCACAATCTCTGGGACAGTTGGGAAGCCGACGACAGTTGTGCCGTCATAGGTGCGAAGCTTCTTGATGGGATAACCTTTGGCTTCATACTCAGCCACAAGCGGATCGTCATTGCGGAACTGAACCCAGCGCAGATACTCCAACATTGCAGGAAGATGTGCGCCTTCTGTCAGACCAAACAGCTTTGAAGTTGTGCCAGCTGGTTTGACGGTTGTGTCTGTATGTGGAACAGCTACGCCCAGCTTTGTTGCGTAGGTCTTTGCCTCTTGCTTCACTGCGCGAGAGAACCGAGCCATTGTCTTCCAGAAGTCTTTTGACTTCTTCTCGTCAACAATGTCCTTCCAGCCATAGCCGAAGCGAGCAAGCGCATACTCATGCAGACCTGTGAAGCCGACGCCAATGCGGTTGGTTCTTGCAACTTCATTGTTGTACAGGCTGTCCATCAAGTTTGTGCGAATGAGAGCCCTTGTGGCTGTTCTGAAGGCGTCTTCTGCATCGTCGTCATCTATTGCGTGAAAAGGGACAACGTCTGCGATCACGCAATATCCGCCCCATTTAACCAGCTGGATTTCTCCGCAAGGGTTTGTAATCATTGGATACTTTGACGCAGCACCGCGACGGCAGACTTCTCTTACCAGCTCCTTGGCTTCGTCACTGATGGCCAGGCGACTTTGATTGATGGTGTCTTCCAGATCGATACTGCCATCAAGCTTCGCATCAAACTTGTCCACACTGATGAAGCCTGGCTCGCCAGTTCCATCGTTGTACGCGGCTTCGATGACTGCGTTGAACACCTTTCGGGCCCAGATGTGATCTGCTGTGCGATCATTGGCGGGCAGGGTTTCGTACTCTTGGTTCAGGCTCCAGAATTCTGAGTCCACTGTCACTGAGTTGTTTGACGACCACAGAAACTGACCCCCAGCCTTCACGCTGATAAAGTCCACGACACCAACGTCACGCCAGAACTTTGTAGACATACGTGCGGCACGACGCGCACCACCTACAAGAACAACAGCCGCGCAGTAGTGATCAGCGTACAAAGCGGCTCGCCAAGGGGCCATGTTTGCGTCACGAAGCTTGGCGATGTTCAGAATGGAAGACATCATCGGACCAGGACCGGAAGCTGGACGATCCTGCATTCCCTTGATCGGAGCCCCGTTTTCACGAACCTTAGAGAAGTCGAGAATAAGAACCTTGTTACGCATCTTTGCGAAAGCCATGGATTCGATCAGTGCAAAAGCCTCTGCCCAACCTTCTCTGCTGTCGCCAACGACATGTGTGACGATTTCACGACCTTCATACAGATGCTTTGCCTCGAAAGTCGTCATGTAGCCTGACGCCATGCCGTTCATGGTGTCGGGGTGCGCCCAGTCGATTGTGGGTACAATGATTGGGGCTTGGGAATAATCCACAGCCATGATGTCATCTGAATAATCACGACCCACGCCAGAGCCGTTCAGAAGCAGGTAGAATGACATGAAGGTTGTTGGTGAAGTCGAGCAGTTGGAGAAGACTTCAAGTGGTCTGGTGGCTTGCGTAGCGTCTCCATGCTGCAAGTGTCTGCCAGACATAAGGATCGTTGCGTTGCGCATATGGTTGCGCATTGATGGCATCTGTGCGTTGAAGTCGCTTGGGTTCAGCGAACAGTTTCCAAGTGACACGCGGTTTGCTACATCGATCCAGCTTTCACGTTCAAACAGTTTGTCCACATATAGCGTCACTCTGACCGTCAGGTCATCGCCATTGTCTACGTGATATCCTGCGATGCCGATGTTGTTCGACTTTGTGTAGGATTTGATCTGCGCATCCAGCGAGATTGTGTCGTCTCTTGGAATTTCAATCGTGCGAAACTCCATGTCAATTTGCGTCTCTTTCATCCGCGCCACTGTGCGGTCTGCGACAGCGCGACCGATGCCGGCTGCAAATTCTCGGGGTGGTGCGTATAGATCGAACATAGAGTTGTTGCCTCATTTCATTGGTTTTGACTATTCGGAAACTACAATTGTACAGTAAGTCAGTGCTGACTACCATATCTTGACAAAGGAATAGCCGATTCGATTGGAATAATTTACGCTGCGTTGTTCATGGAGACCATCATTGCAGCAGCAGACTGGAATGTCTGCGTCTTGATAGCAGCTTTGACGATTGCCAGTGCGTCAGCCATGTGTTCGTTTTTGTTGGCTAGACCGTCTGGCATATCTTTAGAGCGACCTTTGGCCCATGGCAGATCAGGCCACTGTTCGTAGGCCCAAGCTACCATGTCGCCCTTTGAAGCGTCTGAATAGCCTGTCGCTGCTTTCTTGGCTTCAGCGGCAGATACCTCGATAAGTGGCTTTGTGTGACCACTTACGATGCCTAGCGCGATGCCCAGAGCGTTTGCAGCGCTTGCAGACTGAGCGCCCGATGGAATTTCAGCTGCGATGATTGAACATTCCTGCTCCCACTCCCGAACAATCTGTGAGATTAAGCGTCCACGTTGAAGCTTGTCGGAACTTACGCGCACGGTCTTGATGGCGCTTTTCTTTGTCTCGATCAGGTGAACGGTTACGGGGAACATTTCCCCTGTCATTGCGTCCACATCGACCAGGCAAAGGCCGTAGTTTGAGAAGGCGGGGTCTTGTCCAAGTACACGAATAAGCTGTTTCATTTCTTTCCCTTCGAATCAGTCATTACTTAGTTAGCATTTTGAGGAATATCCTACCAGCTTCCAGCGTCACTGCCGTCATACATTCCGTCCCAGCTTCTCATTTCTTCATGCCATCGTTTGTGCAAGTCCATCAGATTCATTAGAAACTGACCTGATGTTACCCTGTCATCGCGCTTAAGCTGCGTCATGGTGAATTCAGCAACTTCCCATTGCTGTGACAGACCTGCGCCCTTAGCTTTGTTCCGCATGTTGCGTTTGACATTTTCTCCAGGCTCAAAGAGGAAGATGATCGGATTAGATTTGGTCGACCTTATGCCACGAAGATGAAATGTGTCGCCTGCGTATGCCGGCCAGCGCCGCCAAGCTGTAGCTGGCGGTTTTGTCGGATCTTGAAACGTCACGCTGTAATTATCAAACAGTTTTAAATGAAGGTCGCAGTCGATATCGGATTCGGACACCCACTCTATGACCGACTTCCATGTGTCTGGTTCAATTTCTTTAACTTGAAGCCAAGCGGGCTTCATAGCCTTGATTTCTTCTCCCGTATCTTCCTTCACGCAACCACCTTCGACATTCCTGCTTCCTTTTCTACCGTCACAACTTGACTGCACCAGTCTGACAACGAGTTGTGGCTAATGATGAAGACAGAGCCGCGCTCCAGCGCTTTCTCGTCCAGAAGACCCATAAGTCTCTCAAGACCTGACTCGTCTAGCGCGTCATCGATTTCATCCGCAATGAACAGATCCAGTGACTTCGAGGCTCTGGTTGAAACCAAGTCTTGAAGTGCAAGTGAACATGCAATCCGCACCTTGCGCTTCTCGCCGCCTGAAAGATCGCTGAAAGAACCATAGCCATCATCACCTGAGACATTGATGGAGAAATTCTCTCGCGCTTCACCTTTTGCAGTCAGTGTGATGGTTTGCCAGACTGCACTTAACTCACCGTCAGTCAACGCTCCAAGATAATGTGCAGTTCTGTCGTTCAGATACGGCGTCACGGTGTCCAGAATATGAGCCCTTACACCTTTGGGGCTGTAGACACTGACCACGCTTTGAGCGACACGCACCTTCTGCTTCAAAGGTACGGCATCATCTTTGATCTTCTTGACGGTCTCTTTGGTTGCCTTGAGTTCGGTCTGGCGATCAGAAATCAACGATGCGTTTGGGTTTGTCTTCGCTTGTTCAGCCTCGATTGCTTTCTTGCCTTCGATTGCCCTTCTCAAAGCGTCCTCGTACTGGCTCTTAACCTTCTGGACCTTGTTTAGTTGGTCTGAAAGCTGCTCTGACAGTTCAAGCGCTTCTTTCATGTCAGTCATCTTGTCTTTGAAGATGGACGCGCTCTGTGACGCGCTCTGTGCTTCTGCTGACGCAACCTTATACAGTTCAATTGTGTCTTTTGCGTTCTGCATCGACTTGCCAATTTCTGCTTTCTTGGCTTCAATCGCAGCCCCAAGACTTTTACTGTCATGAAGGCGTTTGCACGACGAACAAGGTTCTCCGATCTGGCTCTGCAACTGCTCCAGCTCCGCACGAAGTCTTTTGACTTCCACTGTGATAGCTTCGGCCGCACCTTTGATTTTGTTGGCGCGAAAGCTGGCCGCTTGTGAAAGGCTTTCCAGCTCTTCAAGTTTGCCAATCTCTTCGTCGCGACGATCCATCTTGCTCTTGTTCAGTCTGCGCTGAGAAAGGATCTCGTCCTCAGACTTAAGCTTTGCCATCTGCTCTTTGAAGGATTTGGCGTCACGCAATAGAATGCGTGTCGTGGCTTCTCCATCCATGATCCGAGCATCACGCTCTGCGATCCATCTGTCACTTGTATCCTTAGCATCCTTGAGACGGGTGACAGCATTGGCTTCGTCATGTTCAGCGCGTTCAAGTTTGCGGGAGTTTGTCTCAAACTCCGCTTTCGCATCGTTCAGACGCTGACGTGCAATGGTGTAAGCTTTGTCCAACACAGTAATGCCGGCCGCTTCTTCGATCAGAACCTTCAACTTACTATCTGCCATTGCTGGCATATCTGGCATCTTTTCTTGACCTGCATACACTGCACCAATGAACACATCGTAAGGACAGCCAAGCACTTGCTCGACAGCTTCCTGCGTCAGCTTGTCTGTACCCTTGGTCAGATCAGTCACTGCGCCTGCTTTTGTCTCGACGTGCAGATGAAGCTTGGATTTGAACGTCTTGTGCTTGCGTCCTCGCGTGACAGTGTATGTGTCGCCGTCATTGTCCAGCAGTTCGATATGAACCAAACAACCTTTACCTACGGTGCGATTGATTACTGCATCGCCTGTTTGCCCTTTGGCCGTCTTGCCGTAAAGACACCAGCTGAGCGCATCAAAGATGCTGGATTTACCTGCACCGTTGCTGTTGGCAGCTGTGTTGTGATTGTTCAGCCCTTGAATCAAAACAAGACCGCGCTCGTTCAAATCGAGGTCGATCTTTCCAAGTGGTCCAAAGTTTTCGATGTGGGCGTTTATAAACTTCATGCCTGTACTCCTAGCGCTTTCTCGTCGCTTGCTCTTTTCATAACAGCGAGTTCGTCAGCCATCTCGTTGAACCTGTTTCCGTTATGACCTTTAACCCATTCAAATCGTGTGATTTTATGAAGACTGCGGCTTTGTTCCATGATGCGCCAAAGAAAAGCATTCTTGACTGGCTTTTTATCTGCCGTGAACCATCCGTTTTTCTTCCAACCGTGTATCCACTTGGTTGCGCCATTGATGACGTATTGACTGTCCGAAATGACCAGAACGCTTGAAGGGCCAATGCGCTTGTAGATGAAGTTTAAGCCTTCAATGACCGCCATCATCTCCATCTGATTGTTCGTAGTCTCGTTATAGGGCCCGCCTGATAGCGGTACGTGTTTTTCAGTGTTCGGATTTACGACAACCGCACCCCATCCGCCTGTTGCTTGTGAGCAAGAACCATCTGAGTACAAAACCAGCTCTGACTTAATCCTCATTATATGCTCCTTGCTTCTGAAAGAACGTCCAGCGCTGCGATGCCCACTTCTTTCTCTTCATCGTCATCAATGTCGTCAGATGCTTCGATCCATGTTGTGATCGACTCTTCCATCTTCACTGACTTGCCAGACGCTGTGCCTCGCGAGGTGACTTTTGTTTTAGGCGTCGCATGTACGACGACACCTAAAGCGCCTGCACTCTCAAGCGCATCGCGCAGATCAATCAGTTCCTTCTCGTCCATCTCGATGCCTTTGACGCGCACATAGTTGCCTAGATACTCGTCAACGTCTGATGCAGAGCCAAAGTCCATGAATTTGGGCGTTGCGGCTTCGTGATGATCGAAACCTGTATCAGTGACGATGATCCAGCCGGACTTGGTTCCTACATCACGCCATGATTGATGCGTGAGAGAGCCTATAGAGACCACCTGCGTCTCTTCTGTCATTGTGCCTGGCACGGGTAGCGAAAAGACCTTGTGATCGTGGTAGTGCCCTGAAAAGACGCGCTTGAAGCCAAATGCAGCGAGGTCTTCTGGGTTCCAGGCGTGATCAGGCATCCCAGTGATGACGCCGTTGATACCTGTGTGAAGAATGAGGTCGTATTCTGCGCGATCTTCCCTGTCGATTTTCAGATCCTCAATGACGTTCTTAATCTCATGGGTGAGACCTTCGCGTGTGTTTTGCCAAGGCACCACGACCACTTTGTCTTCATGAATGATCTTGGTTTCGAGAATTATCTCCACAGACTGAGCGTCATGCTCTGGGTCGTGCGACATGCCAATAACACTTGTGCCGGCCCATGTGACTTCTGCGCCCTCAAGATCGTGATTTCCAGGCATCAGGTAGATTTTGAGACTGTACTTTTCCGCACAGTTGATGAAATGCGAGGTGACTGGATTGAAGACAGAGGTCTTTAATGTACCTCTGACGTGAAAGATATCGCCTGCGATGTAGAGACTGCGCCCACCACTGATTGCGGTCATCGAACACAGACGCTCAAACTCCTCAAGCATCTGTTTCAGGCGCGTGTTGATGCCTTCTGCATCTTGCTTAGAGAAGGCACTCCAGTTGTGAAAGTGGCAGTCAGCTGTGAGTCCGTAAGTCATGAATTCTCCTCAGACTGTCAGTGGTTCATAAGGGCTGTTGACTGCTTCCAGACCGGTGCAATCTGTCTCGGTCAGTTGAAAGTCTTGATCTGCGGTCCCTGCCACGATGGACTTCTCAAGCTTGTCAAAGGCTGAGAAGACGTTGTCGCCCTCAACTTCGACAACGAATTTCACGGTCTCTTGCAGATAGAATTTGAATTTCATGATCTCACCAATTAGGCGTGAAGTTGACACGCCCGTCCTTAAAGTCTTCAAGAATGCCGATGTTTGTGATCAGCGCGGTAGAAAAGGGCGGGGTCTTTGTTGCCTCTGCAACCGCTTGTTCGATGTGGATTTCGCGTTGCAGTTCAAAGACCTCACTTTTCGTCAAAGAGCGGTGATTGCAAACGATGGTGACTTTTGTTTCAGCTTCATTCATTGGTTGTATCCTTGAATGCCAGAGTAAGACCAACAGCGACCCCTGCGATGATCACGCAGATGATCAGGAAAACGATCAGCAGATGGGTCATTAAGAGACCTCACGCAGCTTCTGAATGGCTGCGTCTGCGACATGGAACTCAATCTTGCGCGTCAGCGTAACCTTGACACCGCCAAAGAGCATGTTGAATTCATCACGCGCTCCGAAGTCGAAGAACCACATGATCTGACCTTCGGGTGTTTTCAGAAACCCATGATCACGCTCATTGCAGCGCAGCTTGACCCACTCGTAAGGTGAGACAAGACCAGCGGTGTGACTGAAGCCACGTACTCCGAAAAGCTTATGCTCTGATGATTTTGCCATTTGCTTTATCTTTCTGTTTTAAGTCATTACTTATATACTTCTAAAGACAGAAAATTGGGCAAGCAAGTGTTTTGAAGCGTTAAAGCTTCATAATTCCCGCCTTTAAAACAAAGTGTTCAAAGGGCAAAACCTTCTGATAAGATCCATTGCGCTTGCGTCTTGTGTAGGTTGTGCTGTGTCGAATCCAAGAACTCAGTCTTGACACATAAACTGCCTTGTTTGCCTTGATCTTGATGGCGATCAGATTGATGCCGCGCATCTTCATACGGCTAAGCAGGATGGTTTCTACTGGCCATCCTGCTTCACCCGTCTCCATACCGTGAGATATCATCTTGTTGGATTGACCGCGAATGATGTCGTTCATGGTTCTGTTGATCAGCAAAATCTGCTGTCCATTTTTATGCGTAAGAACCTGACCCACAACTTTTCGGCCGATCTTCATATCTTCGGTCTTCTGAATAGGGTCAAGAACGTGCATTATGGTCTCTTCAAATAGATCACTGAGGCTGGTCGATCACCGGCAGCGATGTTGGTTCCATAGGCATTCTTTAGAATGCGAGACATGCGATCCTGAACGTCTTCTGGTCTTGTTCTGTTTGATGCTATCTCTGCCTGAATGGCGTGATTATAGCGAGCGTGATGCTTGATCATGTCCGACAGTAAGCCTTCATCGACCTTGGTAACGATGCGCGTCTCTAGCGTCTTGTCGTTCTTGGTGTCGATGATTGAGACCTTCTGCCCAACGCGCAGACGATCAGCCCACGCTGCGCCAATTCTGATTGTGTTCCAAACCGGATCGTTGAGCCCTTGAAGAACAGAAAAGCCCAAGCACGGAATGAACATGGCACACTTTGAAACCTTGATCACTGCGTCTTTCTTGGGCATTCGCGTGACGTAGTTCCGTATCTTGCATTTGCCTATTCCGCAGTGGTTGCAGAGCAGAATGCTTGGGTCTTTGAACGACGATAGAGGATCGACCGTGAAGTGATCCTCTACTCTCTTGAGTCGCTTGCTGTCTGTGCTTGGCGTTTTCATATAATCTCCTGTGTCTGACCACTGTTATAGCAGTCAGACACATGACCTTTTGTCAGAAAAACGTACATGTTTTTCTGACAGATTCATGCACCTTTTGTCAGAAAAACGTACATGTTTTTCTGACAGATTCATGCACCTTTTGTCAGAAAAACGTACATGTTTTTCTGACAGATTTATGCGTTCCAGTCGATCACGCCAGAACTTGCGGCTCTGTCTTCTTCCCAACCAGGCAGAAGCGAGTACAAAGGCATACGATCACCAGTCTCCTCGATCCGAGAGACGATATCATCGCGGTACAGAGACTTGCCTTCCCACGTAATTCTTGCGCCTTTACGCTCGACAACGCTGATGTTGACCAAGTGATCCAAGACTGAGCCGATTGGGTCGAACTTACCTTCGCCTGTCTCAGTGAACATGAAGTCCCACTCACAACGTTCAAAGGGACGATGCACCTTGTTCTTGACTGTTTCTGCGGTGATCGTCTGACCGTTTGTGACTTTGGTTGAGCCAGAGCCCTTTGTCTTCTTGGTGCGCTTGAGCGCGATCCTTGTAGAGGCATAAAACTCAGGAGCGTTGCCGCCGGGAGTTTTGTGTTTTTCACCATAGCCGGAAATATTATCTCTGACTTGGTTCAAGAACAGTGGCGTCCATTGATTGACTTCGCACATCTTGGCGATCACTGGGAAGGCAGCAGACGTTGCAGCAGGCAGCGCCAACTTGTCGTTCATGTTATGCTCTGCCATTTCCTTATCAAACTTGGAGCGCGGGACCATGGACGCGAGACTGTCAAAGACAACAATGATTGGCGCATCAGCTGGGATCAATTTGTTGGCGCGAATGTGTGCAGACGCTTTGGCTGCGATGGTTACAGACTGCTCAAATGTATCTGGCGTCTTGAAGATCCAGCGACCCTCAATGTCGAGCCCCATTGTAGCTGCGAGACCTTCGTCAAAGCTGTTCTCATGATCCATGAACATCGCAACGCCGCCAAGCTTCTGTGCGCAGATCATAGCCTGTGTTGCGATTGCTGTTTTGCCGCATGAAGGTGGTCCGAACATTTCGACCATGCGACCAAGCGGAAGCCCGCCGTGATAGCTTCCAGAAATTGCGTCATTGAGCAGCGGATGACCCGTGTTCAGCCACGTTCTTACTTTGGTTGGCTCGTCATTTTTGCCAACAGCTTTTTCCATTTCGTCCATAAAACTCATGTGCGTTCTCCAATTTGCATTCTGTGATACTGCGAAAGAACAAACCCTTAAGCGGATCGTTCTGCGAAAACCCTGGTCCAGCCATCGAAGTCCTTCATGATTGAGACAAAGCCCAACTCCTGACACAGCAATTTGAAGGCTTCTGGCTGAAACTCTGGTTTTGAAATCTGATAATTTACGGGCTCTGGGATGAAAGTATCCGTGAGACGCATCAGCTTGAAGTTGGTCAGATACCGACGTTGTGCTTCTTTTGAGGCAGCAAAGTCCTTCAGCTTTTTCTTGTAGCGTGACAGTGACGCTGGAATTGCCGCGTCACCGCGTAGCGTTATGTCTTCGATCATGTCCTTGATGTTGGGCCATGTCTTCACGACCATCGGCGCTGACTTGGCTCCAATACCATCGACGCCGATGATGTTGTCTGAACTGTCGCCCAAGAATGACTTGCCCTTCACAAAGGAAGAAGCGTCTTCATATCCTGTATCCTCTGCGAAGCTTTCATGAGTGACGCGCAACAGCTTAGGTGTGCGACCACCTGGCAGACGAATGGGGTTTAGCCAGTCCACGTTCTCTTTCACCAATTGCAGCAAGTCTCTGTCGCCTGAAACAACTGTCGCTTTCAGGTTTGAGGGCAGCTCCCACGCCATTCGTGCAATCAGATCGTCAGCTTCCTGATTTGCAGCCATGTGCTGTTCAACACCAAGAGCATTTAGGGCTCTTGAGATATACGGGCGCTGTTCTTTGTAGGTGTTGCGTTCAGCAGCAGCCTTTGGGTCTTTCTCACGTCCGTCTTTGTACGAAGGCAACGGACCGTATCTCCAGCTGCGCCCGTCCCAAAAGATGATTGGCTTTGCTTTTGGGTTCTCGTCACACAACAGACGAACAGAACGAATGACGCCAAAGATTGCTTGCGTCTCCATTTCGTTCATATGCAGCTTGCGCATGGACTGAGCGGCAAACCCAATGCTGTTAGCATCTATCAAGAGAT
>Ga0208643_1001246_pt1 | contig 14666 bp, 22 predicted proteins | sample VirMetDEL_Nov_12_FD_184516 | JGI IMG/M metagenome (GOLD analysis project Ga0208643, IMG submission 184516) | Aqueous microbial communities from the Delaware River and Bay under freshwater to marine salinity gradient to study organic matter... | ecosystem: Environmental > Aquatic > Marine >... | reverse complement strand
TTTCCATAGCCATATTAGAATACTGACTATATGTATTTGGTATCTGTTCATTCTCACCTTCGTAATATCCAATGATAGTTTCAAATGGTGAAAAGTATCTACGCTCTCTACAAGTATCATAAACTTGTTTTTGCATTAAAAAATAATTAGCAACAAAAGCTGCTAGGTCTTTTGATATTGCTTGTTTGATTACCGTATATTTATTTTTTTTAAACATCTTTTGCCATCTCTTTCGGTACGGCTTGTATATTCCAATGTATAAATCTAAAAGGCTCTATACCAAAATCAACTGCATATTCGTGTTCCAAGAATCCTGGGAAAATAATTAATGTACCAGGCGTTGGTTTAAAGTGAACAAGTTCTGAACCTGGCCATACACCTTTTTGGTTTGGTTTCATTTTTAATTTAGTAGCTCTAGCCCCTGTTCTAGGCTCGTGAAAGATTGGGTATGATGTTTTATCACTACACTTTAAAAAATAAAAACCTGATACGTGTTGATTCCAATGTACGTGTGCTGAATGATGACCACCACCTTTTTTAGCAAACTCTTGTACCCATAATTCAGAAAACATAGTTGTGTATTGTGACATATCATAACCTTGATGATCTAAATACTCCCAAGACTTTTGACCAATGTAATTTCTAAAATCTAAAAAATCATTATCCATTGTAAGTGGTGTTGAATGATGTGATAATCCAAAGTCACCATATTTTTTAATATGTTCTTTATTTCTATTTCTAGCTTCTTTAACATATTTGTTAGATGCTTTGTTTAATGACTTTACAAACTCTGGTTTTTGTTCTGACCAGATAGCAGTGTTAAAATAGTTACTTATATACATTATTTAAAAGGCCTCCCTAAATGCCATACTACAAGACTATATCTTGTACCTGATGTTACTGGTTTAACTCTATGCCATACAAAAGAAGGAAACACAATAATAGAACCTTTTGGTAATATCTCTTTTGCTCTTCTTAAATGTTTAGCTTCATCTCTCATATGTGGATCGTAGTTTCTAAAATCAAATTCTAATTCACCACCTGTGTATTCTGAACCATCTGTTAACTGACAAGTCATAGATAGTTTTCGAATTCTGCCGTGCTCTGGATTATTAACATCGTCTCGTTGATATGGTTTATCCCAACTATCACAGTGCCAATCATAATATTGGTTATGTTTATATTTTGTAAATTGACAAGACTCACTTCTTTCCCAATCAAAGTTCCAACCAGCTTTTGCATTTGCTTCATGAACGTATGGATGTAATTCTTTGTATATCCAAGTATCATTTAACCAAACTAAATCAGAGTTTCTTTTTCTTTTTAAATCTTTTATTTCATCTTTGTTTAAATTTTTATCACCATAGCCACCTGTTCTAGCCATTACTTCTTCTTGTTGATTAGCATAAGCTATGACATCATCACAAAACTTTGGTGTAAGGACACCACTAAAATACCAATAGTAATTAGATATATTCATAAGTTATAGTCTGTACAAAATTCAAACTATCTTTCTGATCATTTGATACAATATACATATTAGTAGATGGAAACATAACAAACATATTTTTTTTAAGTTCTATGTCCCAACTTCTTCCTTTACGTCTATTATCATCAAAATGTATTCTTACCCAACACTTATCAACTTTAACTCCATAAAGCATTGTAAAGTCAGGTGAGTTTCTAAGATCTACTGGATCAACATTTAATAAAGGTTTTGATACTTGACTTGGTTTATAAATATCACCCCAAGAATTTTTGTTGACTAAACTAATACCGTAATCGAGACCGATAAAATCTCGCATGTATGTATTTAACATATCCCAAGTTCTTGAAAATGGAAATTCTTTGTTAGTAAATGAGGATTGTAAAATATCGTTAGTAAGTTTTTCTTGGTCTATCTCAAAACCTTTCGGCATATCAATATCACCATAGAATAGACTTTGTTCTGTTAATACTTTCTTTTGCATACCACCACCTTATATAATTTATGCTAAAGCGTCTGTCAAATCCCAAGTTGTGTTAGTTTCATTCCAGACGTAAGACCACCTGTGAGTATCAGCTGTATTTTGTGATTCTTGTTCTTCAGTTAAAGCAGGAGCATCACCTATTGGTGATTTCCAGGAAGCTGATTCCATATGTTTTACCCATGAAGCATATGGTTTTTTAGGCCAAAAGATTTGATCATCTTCGTCCCAAGTATAACCTATACCTGCGTAGTTTCCTCTAAAAGGTGTACCACCATCTCTATGTTGGTTACCTGATGTATTGTAAGAAGTTTGAATCCACATCTGTGCTGGCCAATTGTTGTGAGTTTCTAAATATTGTTGACCTACTGATTCATCCTCTACACCATCAGCGTTAAGCATATCAGAATTATTCAAAGTTAATACTTGAATAACTTTTCCGTTAGCTCCGAGTTTTGCAAAATGTGCCATAATTATCTCCTATTATATATTAAGTTTTAAAGTTAGTAAATACATCCTATTTTATTGAAATTTATATCTTATAATAACAATTCCTGAACCACCGGTGTTACCTGATCCAACACCTTTACCTCCAGCTCCACCACCAGTGTTAGCTGATCCATTAGTCCCTGATGTATTTCCTCCAGAATCTGGAGTTCCACCATCTCCACCACCACCATTTCCACCTGTACTACCTGGCCACGCTGGAGAACGGTTATCACCATCTCCACCACCACCACCTGCTCTTGTAACAGAAGATCCTGTAATACTTGATGTTGCTCCATTACCACCATTACTTGGTCCACCAGGCATTCCTGGAAAACCTGTTTGAGTAGCACCTCCACCGCCTCCAGCACCTACAAATGAAGGACCTGGTGCTTGACCTGGACCACCATTTTGTCCTTGAGGTGGACTTACTGGAGGTGTATTTCCTGAACCACCGCTATTACTTCTATTACCTCCACCACCTCCGCCTGATCCACCAGGTTTACCTTCTCTATCAGGAGCACAATTATTTTGACCTCCGCCACCAGTAGATATAATAGTTGAAAAAACTGAATTTGATCCTGGATTACTATCACAACCACCAGTACCACCTCCACCAACTGTAATTGGATAACCTTGTGCTGAAACTGGCAATGCAGAAACACAAGCACCTAAAGGCGACCTTGAATAACAACCCGATGCAGCACCTGATGATTCTCTATAACCACCTGCTCCACCTCCGCCACTACCACTACCTCCACCACCAGCTACTATTAAATAATCTACACTATTTGGACCACCTAATGGATTACCTACAGAACAAACTGTAAAAGTACCTGGTCCTGTAAAAGAGTGAATTTTAAAATTACCACTTTCTGTTATTGTACCTCCTGTAGCAACAATATAAGTTGGTCCTTCAGTTATATCCGCTGCCTTCGAAGCATCTAAAAATTTCCAACCTTGAGTAGAATCTATATAAATTAATTCACCTGCTGCACCTTGTACATTTAAAATTGAATTATCTGTTGAACTATTAATTTTATTTCCATTTGGATTAATTGTTAAATTGTTTGTATCAAATGTATTTGCATAATCTTTTATACCAACTACATCTCCAACAGTTGGTGATGCGGGTAGCGTAACTGTGAAAGCCGCTGATGTAGTATTACAAAAATATCCTTCATTAGCTAAAGCTGTAAAACCAGATGTTTTTATAGATTCTGTTTGCCAATTTATTTGTTGTTGTAATCCTTCAATTGTTCCTGTTGTATTGTTGATTGTTCCACCAGAAATTCCTGCGGTAGAAATTGTTCCTGCATTGGTTGTTGTTGTTCCTGATGAGATAGTTACCGAATCACCACTATCTCCGATAGTTGTTGTTGTCCCTTTTCTTGGACTAATTTTATTTGACTTTATTTCACTCATTAGTTTTGAAATTTATATCTAATGACTACAATTCCTGAACCACCAGCTTTACCTACTGCATTAGTATTAACATTATTTTTACCGCCTCCAGCTCCACCACCACCTGTATTAGCTGTTCCAGGACTTGATGAATTAGGGACATTACTAGCATCTCCTCCACCGCCAGTACCTCCACTGCCTGCAGTTCCAGGCATACTTCCGCCTCCACCACCTCCACCTCTTGTAACTGGAGATCCTGTAATTTCGGATGTAACACCATTACCACCATTACCAGCGTTACTAGGTGATCCATTACATCCTACCGCACCAGCTCCGCCACCACCAGCTCCGCCTCTTCCACCTGTTCCATTTCCGCCATCATTACCTTGAGGAGGAGAAACTGGAGGTTGATTACCTGTACCACTTCCTGATTGTCCTGGACTATTTTGATAAGTTCCACCACCTCCACCAGAGCCTCCTTGTAAAACAGCTATAGGTCTACACGCCTGACCTTCTGGTACTTGATATCCGCCACCACCTCCACCACCTGCAGATGTAATAGTTGAAAAAGTTGAATTAACTCCTTTGCTTCCAGCATTATTATTATTTATACCAGCTCCTCCACCACCTACTGTAATTGGATAAGGTGATGCTGCAACTGGTAAACCTGCAGGTGCATTTAAAGGACTAGCTGTATAGCAATCTGTTGAAGCTTTACCTTCTCTATATCCTCCAGCACCTCCACCTGAACTACCTGCATCATTAGGTGTTTGAGAACTTCCACCGCCACCGCCACCACCAGCAACGACCATATAAGAAACTGTATTTGATCCAAGTGAATTACCTGCACAAGAAACACAAAATGTTCCAGGGCCTGTGAAAGTATGAATTTTAAAATTTCCAGAAGTTGTAATTGTTCCGCCTGTAGCTGTCACATATAAAGGATTACTTAAATCTCCTGGAATAGAAGATGCTGTTGTTAACCAACCTTTTGTAGCGTCTACATAAATAAAAACAACTGAAGCATTTTCTGTGTTAATTACGAAATCATTTGCAACACCTTGAATATTAGAACCATTTCTACCAACTGTTAAATTGTTAGTATCAAAAGTTGCAGCATAATCTTTTATACCAACAATGTCTCCTGCTGAAGGAGATGCAGGTAGCGTTACTGTAAATGCTCCTGAAGTTGTATTACAAAAATACCCTTCACCTGCTGTTGCTGTAAATCCCGATGTTTTAATTGAACCTGTTTGCCAATTAGCTTGATTGTCGATTGTACCTGTAATAGTACCACCTGTTATTGTTCCTGTGTTTGTAATTGTCCCTGAGTTGGTAATTGATCCTGCTGATGTTAAAGTTACACCAGATGGAATAGCTACAGTATCGCCACTGTCTCCGAGTGTGACTGTGCCACAATCTGTTGTTGGTGTAATTTTATTAACTTTAACTTCACTCATAAATCCTTATTGAAATTTGTACCTTATTATTACGATTCCGCTACCACCTGCTCCACCTGCAGCTGTTCCAGAAGGTCCACTATCACCACCACCCCCACCACCACCAGTGTTGGCTGTTCCAGCAGTTCCTGCTCCTGAACCAGTTGGTCCTGAACCATCACCACCAGGTCCACCACCGCCAGGTCCACCAGATCCACCGCCGCCTTCTCCAGGTGGAGAACCAGCTCCACCACCACCTGCATATGCTACAGGAGACGCTGTAATTGATGTTGTTGCTCCACCGCCACCATTTATAGTAAGAGTTGCTGCATTAATTGCTCCACCACCGCCACCTCCGTGTGCGCCTGGACTTTGTGAACCATCGTTTCCTTGAGGTGGACTTACTGGAGGAGTATTTCCACTACCACCAGGTACAGCAGATCCAGGGCCACCTGGAGCACCATCATTACCTGCTCCACCACCTGATCCACCATTTCCTGCAGCACCTGAACCTTCGTCACTTGTTCCAGCACCTCCACCTGCAGATATAATAGTTGAAAAAATTGAATTACTACCAACGCTACCAATATATCCTCCAGAACCTCCACTGCCTACAGTTATTGGAAAAGCAGTTGCTGTAACTGAAATATTTGTAGAACCTTCTAAAGGGGATGCTGAATAACAATCAACACCAGATTTTGATTCTCTATAACCACCAGCTCCTCCTCCACCACCTCCATTTCTATTAGGACCATTGTTACCATTCCCAGCTCCACCACCACCTGCTACTACTAAATAAGAAACTTCATTGTTTGCAGGAATGTTTGAAATTTGAGAAACACAAAATGTTCCTGGCCCTGTAAAAGTATGAATTTTAAAATCACCACAACAAGTTATTGTTCCACCTGTAGCTGTTATAAAAGATAAACCAGTTACATTAGAAGTTGAATCTTGAACGTTTTTCCATCCTTCAGTTCCATCTACATAAACAAAAGTTACTGACTGACCTTCTGTTGATAAAAATGCATCTGCTGCAACACCACCAATGTTAGATCCGTTTCTTGCAACTGTAACATTGTTAGTTTGAAAAGTATTTGTGTAATCAGCTATTGAAACGATATCCCCTGCAGAAGGTGTTGCAGGTAATGTAACTGTTATAGCTCCTGAAGTCGTATTTACAAAATATCCATTACCACTTACAGCAGTAAAACTAGCTGTCTTTGCTGTTGTATCCCAGTCTACTGTTCCTGTTCTACCGAATCCTGTTTGACTTGCACCTGATGCTAAATTAATAGTATCACCTGATGCACCTAATGTGATTGTTGTACCGCATTTAGTGACTACTGCACCTCCGCATTGGTTTTCTATGTTATCTACTTTTATTTTACTTGCCATAATTATTTATATTTATACCTTATTACTACAATACCACTACCACCAGAATTACCTTGATAAGGAGAAGCGCCACCACCTCCACCACCACCTCCACCAGTATTAGCTAGACCCGCAGTAGAACAAACTGCTCCACCACCACTTCCAGCACCAAATCTATCTGGCTGTGGACTACAACGTGAACCTCCAGGATTTATTCCACCTATACCTTCATCTCCTCCACCTTGAGGACCACTAGGTGTATTACCTCCACCTCCACCACCAGAGTATTTTGTTGCTGTCCCTGTAATAGAAGTTGTAACTCCTACACCACCATCACCTGCACCACATACCGCTACAGCAGCAGCTCCAGCATTTCCAGCTCCACCTCCACCACCACCTGCAGTACGACAAGTATCAAAACCAGGACCACCGTTTTGTCCTTGAGGAGGACTTACAGGAGGAGTATTTCCTGATCCAGCATTTGCACCTTGACACGGACCACTTCCTGTTCCACCACCACCTGATCCACCATTTTGTCCTAATCCTAACGGAGCAGGAATATTAGAACTTGCTCCACCACCACCACCAGTAGATATTATAGTTGAAAAAACTGAATTTGATCCGTTATCACCAGGAGCTACAGTTGGAGGAGAATTAGTGGCTCCACCAGCTCCAATTGTTATTGGATAAGCTTGTGCTGTAACTGGTAAAGCTGAAACACAAGCTCCTAAAGGAGAAGCTGTGTAACAACCGTTAGCTGTTCCAGAAGATTCTCTAAATCCACCACCACCACCGCCACCAGCTCTATCAAAACCACCTCCACCACCACCTGCGACTACCATATAGTCTACAGTATTATTAGTTGGGCCGTTTGAAATTGAACAAACTGTAAAAGTTCCTGGCCCTGTGAATGTGTGAATTTTGTAATCTCCACAACAAGTTATTGTTCCACCTGTTGCAATAATGAATGTATCCCCACTAGCATCAGAACTTTGACCTGTGTCTGTGGTTATCCAACCTTTTGTTGCATCTACATAAACTAATGTTATAGAAATTCCTTCTTTATTTATTACAAAATCTTCTGCATTACCTTCTATGTTGGAACCGTTTCTACCTAGTGTTATATTATTTGTATCTGCTGTATTTGCATAATCTGCAACTGCAACAATATCTCCAGCGCTTGGACTAGCTGGAAGTGTAACTGTAATAACTCCACTTGTTGTATTTACAAAATAACCATTACCACTTACAGCAGTAAAACTAGCCGTCTTTGCTGTAGTATCCCAATCAACAGTTCCTGTTCTACCAAAACCTGATTGACTACCATTATTAACAACAGTAGTTCCAGAAGGAAAAGTTATAGTATCACCAGAAGCACCAACTGTTAAATTAGTTCCGCATTGTGGTTCGATTGCATTTACTTCTATTTTACTCATTAAATTACTACCAATGTCCCTGTTACTGTTTGTGTACCTGTAATAGTTACTGGTCCTGCTAATACGCCTGAATCAAGAGTTTGATCTTCATCTAAAGTAGAAGCATGAGTGACTACATAACCCGTAGCCTCCATTACTGGTGACATTGCTTTCTTTGCAGGGATAGTACAAAATACTTCTTTTTCTCCTGAGCCAAAATCAATTTTAGCTGTGGTACCTAAGTTATTACTTATTACTGTGTCTCTTGAAAGAGTGTCTGTTGCAGCATCGGTTACTGTACCAATACCAACTTCAAACTTATCTGTACCTGTTTCTGTGATACAGTAATACGTAGTATTAGTTGTACCTACTCCAGCTACAAATGTTATAAAGTCCTGTGAAGCACCAGCTAGGTCTAACGTTCCCGTTCCCGAGGTAGTGCTTGTCTCTTTAACTCTATCGTTAATGACAAGTGCCATCTAAACCTCTCTTACGTTAATCTTAATATTGCTGCAGATGTTGTAAATGCAGGGAATTGAATTGTAAAAGTTCCTGCTGTTGCAGTTTTAACTCCACCGAAATCTAGAACACAAACTGCATCAGTAGTACCTGTACCACCATCAGTTGTTGTATTATAAATTAATGCACCTTGAGCAGATAATGTAACTCCAGTAAAAGATAAGTTAGCAAAACTAGTAATCGCTACTGCTGAAGATACTTTTACACCTTGATTAACAAGTGCTTTACCGCCTGCAGTATAACCAGATGAAGAAACTTCATTACCTGTTATATAATTTTCAGTTGAGGCACCTAGTGTTGCTAGTGATGTATACATCGCTAAGTTATAAGTATCAGATGATGTATCAAAGTCGTGTTTTCCTTGAAGTAACTCTTTTTTAAAAGAATTACAAATTGCGTTAGTAGTTATAGCCATAATAGTTCTCCTTTAATTTTATGGTGATGGTGAAGGTACTTGAACTCTAGGTACCCCATCATCGTATTCTGCTCGTCTTCTTCTCCCCATTTGTTGGAGAGCAAAATTCTGTACACCTTCATTATACTTACTTTTATATAGATTGTACATATCCATCGGCCCTTTTAGGAATGCATATGCTTCTGTCAGAACACCGTCTAAAAGCATTCCTTGTTGATATTCTGATAAGTAAGTAGTATTTGAAGATGTGAAACTTGGTGGAGTTACGATATAATTTAATTGAACTGCATATGCTTGGTCTGGTGTGGGTGCAACTACAATAGATGATTCATCCCAGTTAGCATAATATTTTGGAAGTCCTGTAGCACCACTTCCATTATATTCTGTTATAAAACTAGTATCTCTTTTCTCCATAAAAGTTCTATCGCCTGTTTGATCAGTAGTACTAAATACTTGTAAAGATCTAATAATTAAAAAATCTGCAGGAGTAACTAAATATCTTTTATTGGCAGTAAATGATGATGTTGCATATTTTCTTGTGTCATCATAATCTACGGCTCCTGCAATATTTAATTCTGTGTTTCTAATAAATTGACCAATAATAGTATCGCTTAAAACATTACTATCTACTTCAGTAAAGTTTCTTACCTGTGTTAAAAAATCTGAATAACTTATAGCCATTATGTAATACTCACTGTAACTGATTTAATTTGCATAGATAATTGTCTTCTTCTATTTTGTAATGATGGATCTGCAGGAATCATAGCACTTGTTCCTTGAGTTATAAAAGCAAAATCTCCAGGTAAAGTTAAATTTGCAGTAATCATTCCTTGCCCACCTGAAGAAGATACTTCACCATTAACAATAGTTGGTTGTTGAAAATCTTGTGACCTAGTATTTTTTAAAGCAACGGCATCTGCCTTATGATAAGGAGGATCTAGTTGTGGATGTTTAGGCTCATACTCTGATATATGAACTAATGCACCTGTCCACTCTTTAACCATTTCTTTATATGGAAATGCTTGACCAGATCTATCCGATATTGCTTGACTTCTTTTTCCAGATGCAAAACTCATTAACCACCTCCTGGAAAGTATGATTGAGGAGATATATATACTGAAGTTCTAGAACCATCTTCATTTAATGCTCTAATTAATTCGTCCTCATATAATTGTTTTAATAATTGAATTCTATCTGGTGCTCTTTTTTGTGATAAATAATATGCAAGGCCAGAACACATACAAGGTAAAAATCTATAAGCTACATCAGCTGTATTTGTAAATCCACCTGCATCTTCAATTCTGTTTATTGTGTAAAATTTTAATGTTGTATAAGTTGTTGCATCAGGAGCTAAATATAAACTTATAGTTGGTGTTGTTTGTCTATCAACATAATACTGTGAGGGTTGTCCTGTTTGTAATTTGTTTGGAAGTGCAGCATAAGCTGATCTATCAATTTTTGTTAATGCTATATCGTTTGTAGATGAACTATCACTTGCGGCTGCAGTTGTAGAAATATATGCTTCAAGAACATCATTAACATCTGTTGCAACAGTATAAGTTGCAGTTCCAGCAGTTAAAGCTTGTTCATTAAGTTGAACTTTCCAAAGATGAATACCTCTGTTGCCCCACTCTGAAAATAAAAGATTTAAACTTCTTCTTGCGCTACGTAAGTCATTCCCACTATTAGTTCGCATACCACATCGTTCGTATGCTTCTTCAATAATGTCATCGATCTGAAGATCGAATGCTGTAGTTCCTGACGTAGCCATAATTCATTAAAGAATATCTTTATGATAATCCATAGATTTTCCAGGAATTAATTCTTCATCTTGTAAACCCATCCCAGAAGTTCTAGCTGCACCCATGCCTTTAATAGCGGCACCTCCTGCAACTTTTTTCATCATTTTAAAATCTTCACCAGATATTTTACCATCTTTATTTTTATCTAATTTTTTTTGTCCACCTGTTAACATTGTGTCTCCTCCTGTACTCATTTTTAATAAATCTGCATGAGATTGTTTTGTTGATTTTTTACTTAATTCTGTTTTTAATTTTTTAATCTTAGCTTTTTTTTCAGGAGATAAGGTTGCAACTTTATAAGCAAGATTAGCTGCTTCAAATCCTGCAGCAACAGGTAATGCAGCTCTACTTGCAATTCTACCTATAGTTTTAAGCTTACCAATATTACGTGCTTTTTTAGCTGCACTTGCAGTAATTAAAGCTTTTGATGCACTAGCAGGTTGATCAAATTTTTTTGTTAAACTAAGACCTTTCATTAAGTTTTTAGTTTTCTGTCCAGCTTTAAACATTTTATATTGTGTTTGAGATGGACCCATAGCTTTTGTGATTTTTGGTTTTCTTTCAATTGCTTTACCCAAATAGGTATCGGCTCTTTTGAATAATCCTTTTAATTTATCTGATAATTTCTCTGCCATAATTCTCCTTAGATTTCTATCATACCACCATAATACTTCTTGGTAAAGGTGCTAACATTATTTGGTTTGCCTCCAGGATTACCGGCTGCTCTCTTTCTTGCAACAGCAGAACGCTTTTCTGAGCTTGTCATTTGGGCTGCTTTTGCAGCAGGCACGCATTTGGGGTATTTTCTTTTTGATCCACTTGCAGATTTTCTTCCACATTCTTTGTATCCTCCATCTTTTTTAGGTGATCCTATATCAACCCATTTTTCATTAAACCATTTTTTAAGACTCATTAGAATACGCCTTTGAAACCTTTGCCTCTAATCGCTGCTCCTGTTCCACGTACCTCGCCTCCACACATTTTCTGTAAAGGAACTGCTGCTCCACTAGCATTTGTAGTGGTGTCTAACATCATTGCTCTGTCTGGTTTAACAATTGTATATGGCTTTTTCTTTGGTTTTTTATAATTATAAATTTTTTCTTTTGGAAAATTATCTATAATTTTTTGTGCTTCTTTTTTAAGTTTTTCAACCGATATACCGTTAGCTGCTTTTAATGGTTTAACTTTTTTTTGATATAAATTTATTAGAGGAGATCCCATAAATGAAGATGATTTATATGAAGATGAGTTAGGTTCTGCTTGTGATTCTTTTTTACCATAAACATTTTTTGCAAGTTTTCTTACCAATGTGCCCATAACTGCTTTCTTAGGTCCCCAATCTTTTTTCTTAGTACCAGATGGGTCTTTAATTTTGCCTGCACATATTTTAGATGCATAAGCATTTGCATATGCAGAGGGGTAAACTTTGAATTTTCTTTTGGCAGCTGATTTGCCTCTTGCACATAATTTAGTCATGCAAGATTATAACATTTTTTGACTAGGCAGTAAATGTCTTGGCTAGTGGGTTTTTCTTACGTTTGATAGCAAGTTTAACTTTTTTCTTTTTTTCTTTCTCGTCTCTCGCACCACGTAGTTTACCCTCTATTTGTTTTGATATCTGTGATCTTCCTATTGCCATTATACTAAATCCTTAGCCTTTCCTATTATTGGTTTATATTTTGTTTTACCTTCTGATTTATATGCATGCATAAATTGTTCACGTCTTCCTTCAGGTATCCAAGAACAGTGTATCCATCCCGAGTTAGGTTCTCCGGGCGTGTAGAACTCGAGGATCAATTGATCTGTCTCAAGGTTCATTTTAATCCAATCAGCAACTTCAGCATTATCAACTCCAACACATTCGAAGTCTGCGGCCTCAGCTTTTGCATGCTGTGAATTTCTAGAACTACCAATCGCTAAACATAAATCTTCACTACGAAATCCTGATGTTACTTTTACTCTACCGAAATGGTCCCGTACGGGTTGTAAAATATTTTCACACAAGTCTTTTAGTTTTTCTATTTGACCTGCGTTTGGATTGTTGTTGATTCCCTTACGGACAGCTGTGTCCGATTTGATTAACTCTTGAAGAGTAAAATTACGAGATAGATTCATTATTTTTCTGTAATAATTTTTTTAATTGATTTAGAACCATCAATATTGTCTTCTAGTTCTGCTTGTACTTTTCCGCACATATATTGTACATTAACATTTTGATCACGTTCTGCAAGACGTTTTCCTTTTAAACAATCACTCATTGATTGTTGTATTCTATGCTCTTTTAACTCCCCTGCTATAAACATACAAAGAGCAACGACACTAGTAATTACCGTTTCCATTTGCAAACTCCCTTTGTTTATCTTTTAATTTTTCAATATCTTTTAATGCTTTGTCCATTTGCTTCATTAAAAATTCTATATTTACTTTGTTTGTCATGTTCATTTCTTGAGTCTGTTGCATTTTTTCTACTTGTTTATACAGATCTTCGATAAGCATGAACTGCTCAGAATCAGCGGGAAGTGAACCCATTAATCCTCTTGGCCATTTAATTCTAAACTCTGTATTCTTTTCAAGATCAGCTTCCATTAATTGTAATCTTGTGTGATGAGAGTTTTGAGTTTCAATTAAACCAAAATAGGCCCAGGTGCCAATTGCAACTAAACCTATTAAACTAGCAACTGTTTTCATTGGCATTTGTACAGCAACCTCTTCTCCGATGTTTAATGGTTTATTGTTCATCTAGGTATGTATCCTGGCTGTAAGAAAAGAGCTATCAATACAAAAGCTATAATCAATGCACCTGTAAAATAATAGTTCATCCTGTCCACCTCTATTACTGACATGATAAACACTCATCTGAATCTGAATCTAGTGCCGCTAGTGCTTCTTCTTTACAATCTTGGCTACAGAAAAGATCTAGTTCATCTTTTTGTTCAAATTCTTTTTTACATTGTTTACAACTTTTTTTCATTTCTTTTTCTTCTTTTTATTAAATAATATATTATCAATCCATCCTGCTGCTTTGTCTAGTAGTCCAAAAAAATTATATATAAATTTATCAATCATTTTTATCTATTTCATAAAACATTTTGTTACTATCTTCTGTAAGCCAATCTTTATTTTCAACATTCCATTTTGTAGTTTGCACCGAATAGTCTGGAACCCCGTCACCAACAGTGTAGTTAGGAGCATCCCACAAAATACGATTATTAGGCTGAGCTGCATAATTACCGTCATCAAGAGCCAATATATGTGCGCACTTATGTTCAGCAGGAATTTCAGAATGTTCTGTATCCAAGATATTACTTTCTGGATGACCCCAATCAATTGTAAATAAATATTCGAATGGATAATTTTTTTTATCTTTTCCATAATATTTACCTCGTTTACCTCTTAGGAAACTAAAGCAATGAACACTAGGATAATAACTAAAACAATTCCACAATTGAAGTTGGTCGATTGGCATATCAGGCACTTCGGCTCTATCGAATTTTTCTTGAAAAAACGCTGATATAGGCAGTCGCCAAAAACACGCACCGTTCGGTAGCATAATATTAAATAAGAGTGCACGATCTGTAATAGAGACCACACTAAAGATACAACAGTCGACAGACTCTCCTTGATGTTTTTTAAGATCATATAAATACTCCTTTCTTACCTTACAGTATATAGGAGGAATGTCCGCATTTAAATATGCCATTTAACATTTCCATCTACGTCTTGCTTGTCTTAATCTTGAATTAGGATCCTTTGCAGCTTTAGGAAATTTTTTCATTTGACCTGCACTTCTTGCACAGTATGATTTTCTTCTAGCTGCTCTTTTCTTTCCTGGATTATCTTCTGTT
>Ga0208643_1001243_pt1 | contig 14719 bp, 14 predicted proteins | sample VirMetDEL_Nov_12_FD_184516 | JGI IMG/M metagenome (GOLD analysis project Ga0208643, IMG submission 184516) | Aqueous microbial communities from the Delaware River and Bay under freshwater to marine salinity gradient to study organic matter... | ecosystem: Environmental > Aquatic > Marine >... | reverse complement strand
ATGGAAGCTAGAAAAGCAGCAGACGAAGCTGTAAAAGAAGAGTTAAAGAGCTTGGGTTACCAAACTTCTTATAGTCCTTTTACAGGTATAACGTGGCGAAACTTCTAATTGTCTCCTCATAAGATAAGAAGAGATGCTATAAAGCATGGGTATAGGAGTGGGTTAGAGCATACTATATCAGTCTATTTAACAGAGTTAAAACAGAAGTATAAGTATGAAACTCTAAAGATTGAATGGGAAGATTTAACTTATCGCACCTATACCCCTGACTTTATATTAAACAATGGTATAATAATAGAAACAAAAGGTAGGTTTTTATCAGCAGATAGAAAGAAACATAAAGCCATAAAAAAACAACATCCTGATTTAGATATTAGATTTGTATTTACTAATAGTAGAAGTAAACTACAAAAAGGTGCTAAGTCTTCTTATGGTCAATGGTGTGACAAGCATGGATTTAGATACTATGACAGAATAATACCTGAAGATTGGTTAAAAGAAAAGGGTAAAGATAAACACCCTAAGTTTATAAGGTTCAAGGGTAATAAGTTAAGGAGAGTTAAATGACTATAGAAAGCAGGATACTCTCTGAAGATTTTATTATAGATGTTAGACCTGAGATGGATAAACATTTTAGATGGACAGGTGGTGTAAACATATCAATAATGACATCTCCTGATAACCCATTAGATGATTCTGATTACTATGGTGTCATGGATTTCTGTAGGACAATGTGTGCAACTGTACCACTAATGGAAAAAGATGAAGACCTAAGACAAAGACTTATTAAAGAAGCAGAACATAACGAAGAAAAACCTGAACCTCAACTTAAAATAGTTGACAAACATGACAATGTTGTGGTATTGTCTTTTGACGCAGATAATGATAATAAAAAATGCTAAGACATATGGAGTATATGAAGATGAGGTTGGTACAAGAGAAAGAGAAACAAGCCATGAAACAATCTGACAACATTGAAATGGGAGATATGGTTAATCATCCTAAACACTATAATGAATCAGGCATTGAATGTATTGATGCGTTAGAAGCTATGTTGGGAGATGGCTTTGAATCATATTTACAAGGTAATATAGCTAAGTATTTATGGAGATACAAGTACAAGAATGGTGTAGAAGATTTAAAGAAAGCACAATGGTACTTGAATAAGTTAATAGGAGTTATTGATGAGAGTTAAAATCATGGCAACTCTTCTCGTTGACCCTGAAGAGTACCCTGTTCCCTCTGATGGAGATGTTACAGAAGATTTTGAAGATTATATGCGTGAGTTATTTCACGATTTAGAGGGTGTAAAGATATCCCATATTAAAATACTAACGGAGTAAAAGATGATAAGCAACTACCTACCAACAGATTACCAAAACTTTATAGCACTCTCTCGCTATGCTAGATGGAAAGAAGATGACCAAAGAAGAGAGAATTGGGGTGAGACAGTAGACAGATACTTTAGTTATATGACTGAGCATCTTAAAACTAATTACAATTACGAATTAACCAAAGCATTAAAAGAAAAACTATCTACACAGATAATGAACTTAGGTGTCATGCCTAGTATGAGAGCATTGATGACATCAGGACCTGCATTGGATAGATGTCATGTAGGTGGTTACAACTGTAGTTATATACCTGTAGATAGTCCTCGTTCATTTGACGAGTGTATGTATATACTTATGTGTGGCACAGGTGTTGGCTTCTCTGTAGAACGTGAGAACGTAGACAAGCTACCCATAGTAAATGAACACTTTGAGGACAGCACTACTATCATAACTGTTGGTGACAGCAGACCCGGATGGGCAAAGGCATTGAGAGAATTGATTGCTATGCTGTACGTAGGACAAGTGCCTACTTGGGATGTATCACAGGTCAGACCAGCAGGTGCAAGGCTTAAAACATTTGGTGGTAGAGCATCAGGACCTGCACCATTAGTTGAGTTATTTCAATTCTGCATACAGAAGTTTAAAGGTGCTAAAGGTAGAAGACTATTTCCTATTGAGTGCCATGATATTATGTGTAAGATAGGTGAAGTTGTAGTTGTAGGTGGAGTACGTAGGTCTGCTCTTATATCCCTATCCAACTTAGGTGATGACCAAATGCGTCATGCCAAGTCAGGTCAATGGTGGGAGAATGAAGGGCAACGAGCACTAGCTAATAACTCTGTAGCATTTAAAGGTAAGCCTGAGATGGGTACATTCATGCGTGAGTGGACATCATTATATGAATCTAAGTCAGGGGAACGTGGTATCTTCAACAGACAGGCAGCCAAAGTGAAAGCACTTGAGAATGGTAGACGAGATGCTGATTATTACTTTGGTTGTAATCCATGTTCAGAGATTATACTTAGACCATATCAGTTTTGTAATCTTACAGAGGTAGTATGCAGGGTTACAGATGACATAGTATCACTAAAAGAAAAGGTACGTATGGCTACTATACTTGGTACATTACAATCTACGCTTACTAACTTTAAATATCTACGTAAGATATGGAAAGATAACACAGAAGAAGAGAGATTATTAGGAGTTTCCCTAACAGGTATACTTGATTGTCCTGTATTAAACCATGATTACTATGAGTTAAGTGATACTCTTGAGGAGCTAAGAGCAGTAGCAGTAGAGACTAACAAGAAGATTGCCAAAGATTTAGGCATACCACAGTCAACTGCTATAACTTGCATCAAACCTAGTGGTACAGTTAGTCAATTAGTTGACAGTGCATCAGGTATTCATGCTAGACATAGCGAGTATTACATAAGAACTGTACGTGGTGATAACAAAGACCCCTTGACACAGTTTATGAAAGATAATGGCATACCAAGTGAGCCATGTGCTATGAAGCCTGACAGTACAACAGTGTTTAGTTTCCCAATGAAATCACCATCAGGTGCTACAACTAGAACAAAGATGACTGCCATTCAACAGTTAGAGTTTTGGTTATTGTATCAGAGGTATTGGTGTGAACACAAGCCATCTGTCACTATATCTGTCAAGGAAGATGAGTGGATGCAGGTAGGAGCATGGGTGTATGAGAACTTTGATGAGGTATCAGGTATATCATTCCTGCCATTTAGTGACCATACTTATGCACAAGCACCCTATCAAGATATAGTAGGTGAAGAGTATGAGAGAGCCTACAAGGAAATGCCTACATCTATTGATTGGTCTAAGTTAGCAGACTATGAGAAGGAAGACACCACATCAGGTGGAAGAGAGTTAGCCTGTACAGCAGATGCCTGTGAGATGGTTGATATAGAAGCTAGTTAAGTAAAGGAGAAATATAATGTTAAATGGTAAATGGACAAAAGAAAACTTTGAGACTCATCACAATGAAAATCCTGAGATATATAATATGTTCTGTAAGTTTGCTGAACAAATGGCAAAAGTAAAAAAACACTACTCTGCTAAAGCTATATTTCATAGGATGAGATGGGAAACAGCTATCAATGAAAAAGATTCAGACTTTAAAATTGATGATGGATGGATTTCACATTATGCAAGAAAGTTCTTGCAGGAATATCCACAATATGATAACTTCTTCAAAGTAAGAACTTTAAAAGAAAGTTATTTAGATTAAATGTTAGAAAGCACAGAGATACTATGGTGGCAGTGGTGGTTACTAATCGCTATCAGCATAAATACGACAATAAATCTCATAGTGTTCTTTAGAGGAAGAAAGTTACACATACGAGAGTTATTACATTTGAAACCAAAACGGAGAAATAAATGAGAGAGATGATACTACAAGCACTAAAGAGTAAAATATCAGGACAGATAAATGGTCATATAGCTAACATAGAAGCCATGATGACTAATCCTGTAGGGATAGGAGACCATCCTACTATTGTAGAGACTATAGAAAAAGAACTAAGTGCTCTAGAACATGAGAATGGTAAGTTAAACAACTTAGTTAGATTCTTTGAAAGGAGACAAGATGAAGCTATTGAAGAGCAGAAAACGCAACCCAAATCTAAGTAAGTATGACGCACCTTTAAAGATACAATTTACTAAAGGTATGTCAGACTTTAAGAGGGGTAAGACTACTAATCCTTATCATAGCAATAGTATGCAGTCACGTGAGTGGCTTAGAGGTTTCAATACCTCATTTTATCAAAGGTTAGAGAGAGTGAAGAAAGATGAAACTAGAAGAAGAAGCGAGAAAATACATGAAGGATAAGTTGTTTATAGATGAAGTTATTACACCTGACTTGTACGAGAACTTAGCAGGTCAAACTGCTATCTTCCCCAAAGAAAAAGCATTGGAGTATCTAGCATTGGGTATGACAAGTGAAGCAGGGGAAGTAGCAGGTAAGGTAAAGAAACTTATACGTGATGGGGATGATGTGGAAGGCTTTGAGATGAAGAAGATTGCCATAGCATCAGAGATAGGTGACGTACTTTGGTACTGTGCTATGATGGCAAAGGAAGTGGGAGTTCCCTTGAATACTATTATGCAAGAGAACTTGAAGAAGTTACATGGTAGAAAAGAACGTGGCACATTACAAGGTTCAGGTGATACACGTTAAGTACGTGCCATTAGTCCACCACGTTTAAACTTGTAGCGAACTTCACCTGTAAGTTTAGTACCATCTGATGCATCAAGAGGTTTTGGTGCGTCTATCTTTTTCCAATAGTTAACACCATTAGCAAATACTCTGTTGCCTATAACTGTGGCTGTATCAGCACTTTTAACTGCTTGTCCTGTGGCTACATCTGTATATAAATGACCTGATGCAGGATTAAATGATATTTCAGTTTCATACCCTTCTTTTAAAAGATTACGATTAGATACATAATTACCATCAACGGAAGCCATGTTAAATTTACCACTAGCTTCTGGAACAGCTAAACCTTTAGCCTTAGAAGCAATTCTTTGTCTATGTTTCTGATTAACATTAAATGTTACATTTTCTACTGTAGCATATGACTGATAGGACAATGCTTTTCCATTATAGTTATTTGTGTGTATAGTTTGCAACACACCCTTTTCTCCATCAATAGTCCTAGAATTTAAATTCTTTCTAATACCTACCTTTGTACCATCCTTTACCTCAACACCTATTAGTTTGTTAGCATCTGAACTACCTGCTGTCTTAATGTTTTTTAGTTTATTATCAAACAATTTAATTGTTTCAGTTGTATAATTAGATTTTAAATTACCATCTAATGCATATTTACTTGCACCTATATCTAAAGGTAATGCTTCTTTAGTAGAATCTAATATATTAACTTTAGGTGTATTTGATTTTGGCATTACTTTAGTTAGTAACTCATCTTTTCTTTGGTCTCTATGCAGTATCATATCAAAATTAAGCCTTTGTGTTTTGCCATTTTTATCTTTTACTACTAACATTGGTCTATATACGTATTGGTCGGATACGTTTTTGTTTACTGAAAACATAGGATTATTACCATCAAAGAAAGTTAGTTCCTCTGGTAAGTCTCTCTTAACTATTGCAGGATTATCTGGAGATTTCATGTACTCTACCATCCTGCTATGATTTCTACGTAATTGGTCTAAGTTTTTTTTTCTAACTGGACTTACACTATATCCCACAACTGTATATTCTGTTTTTACTCCACTAGGCGGCTCTGATATATATTTACTTCCTATAGGGTAATCATCAAAATATCCAGTCTTTTCAATATTTTTTGAAACACCCTTAAATTTTTTTGCCATTGCATTTATGTCAAAGTCCATTTTTCCTTTAGCTGATACATATGTTAAATCAAAATTCTTTTCAAAATCAAATCCCTGTATTTTCTTTTCTGCATCAGTCATCTTTCTAGCAGGAGATGGTTCACGTTTGCTAGTCATAGCCATTACTTGTTTAAAGTTATTCTTTTTAAATGCATCACTTTCAGCTAATATAACTTTAGCTGCTTCATCTTTCTTACCACTCTTTATGAGTTGGTTGATACCCTTTTGTATATTCATAGGACCTGATGTTGCACTGCCCATACCTGCTGTTACAAAAAAGTTAAGTATGTCTCTTTTTAACCTGTCATCATCTTGTCCTGTGACGTAGTTCTTTGCTTCATTTATAGCTGTAGCACTACCTTTGACACCTGATTCTATTGTACGCATACCTAAATCAAGAGCATCAACTGCTCCACCTACAACAGTACGATTGAATCCACCAAAGGTAGAGTCATCAAACATATCAGGTGCTGCCTTGAACATTGATTCAGATATATTATCAGCTTCAAATGGTTCAGAGAAAGCATCAGCAATTTTGTCAATACTCTCGTTAGAATAAAAATTATCTATGCCTTCTAATTCTTTATCATCTATATCCATTATTTACCAAAGTCTTTCTTCATAGTTGCCTTTGCATATCCCAAACCATCTACTAAAACATTTTTCTTTTTTGACCACGATTCTTTTGTTAAAGGTCCTTGGATAGTAAAGTATTCTCTATCTAAATATATATTACTAGGTTCAATAGGGTTTTGGTCTTTATCATAAACAAACTCATTTTGTTGTCTATAATACTCATTAGCTGCCGCATTTACTCTAGCTGATAACGACTTATAACTTTTTAACTCTGTTACAGAGAATGGTGCTTCAAGTAAAGTATCTAATTTTTCTACTTTCTGCAATGCAAATGCTCTAGCATCTGCCACATATCCTCTAGCTGCTTTAATTAATAGCTGACTTCTTTGAGCAGGTGCTACCACAAGCTCTGATACCTGACCAAAAGGTGATTTTGCAGTTAAGTTTTTAGGGTCGTTAACATCAAAGCCAAATAAAGTTTTAGGCTTACCTCTTTCTTTAGTTATTTTTTCTGCTCTTTTTATAGTGTCTTGATACGGCTTACCCTTTATATACTTAGCCATTCTAAAATTTAAGTTAAGAGGACTGCCATCTTTGCCCAAAGATTCTCTAGCAATTATTTCAACATTAGCATTGTTATAATCTCGTTTATAAATACTTCTTGTTGGAATATTTAATAACTCTAACTCCTTGACAAATAAAGATTTTTCAGGTCTTAATGTAGTACCTGATAATTTATATATAGGAGATTCATTTTTTCTAGGACCTGTTAATGGGTCTACAGATTGTCTTTCATACATAGGTATATCAGTAAACATTTTATTTATATTTATTTCACCTGTGCCTGACTTGTAAGAAAGAGTAGTGAAATCAGTTTTTGGAAAACTATAATCAGATGATATACCAGATGAAATATCTACATTCTTTAAATCAGGAGCACCTCTTAATGCATTAGCTATAATAATATCTAAGACATTAGTCTTGCCATCCAATGTTTCAGGAACATTACGAGCCTGTTTATCACTAAAACCTAGAAAGTTTGTAACAACTTGAGTAGGTATCATAAACTGTTGACCTACAGTAGACATAAATTCTTCTGTCATACCTCTAGTTATTTGACTATTATTTTCATCAAAGGAAGAAACTATCTTATCTAAAAACATAAGACCAAAACCTCGCCTTACTGTAACACCTATAAGTGCCTGTGCCATTTGCTTACCATACTCATTCCATCCATCTTTCGTAGTAGGAAGAGTATTAGTTTGATACCTAAAGGTTAAATCTGCTGCTAACATATAAGGTGCAACAGCACCATATATAGCTCTACCATCAATAGTTTTACCTGTCTCACTTTTTATTTCCCACCAAGCATTTGTATTTCCTTGTCTGTATCGCCATTCTAAAGCCGCTAGATACAATCCAGAACCTACCATACCTCTAGCCAAGTCTTTTTTAAATGTAGTAGGGTCTGTTTTAGTTAGCCTACTAAATATGCCCTTACCTTCTTTTTTTAACTTCGCACTACCTAAATTCTCTACCTTAATCATATTTAATAATGGTATATGATTATATATAGTTTTTAAATGGTTTGCTGTATATTTAGGGAATGGGAAAAAAGAAGATATTACAAATGGTAATTGTTTATGATAATGTTGAACTCCTTTGTTGAATCTATTTAAATAACCATCACTTTTAAAACTAGCTTGATAAACAAATTCATAAGTATCTTGTATGGCTTGTTTAGTTACTTCAGGTGGAATTTCACTTAATTTACCTGTCTGTATCAGAGAAAATAAATCATGGTTATCTTGAATTTTGTTTATTCTTATAGCATCGTTTAATCCATTAGGAGATAAACTATCAACAAATATTCTTGCTTCAGCTAAACTAGGATAATCCTTTTGCAATTTCTGTGCTAATAATAATTTTTTATCTATAGCAGTCATTGGTGGTAAATCTTTTACAGGCATACCATTAACTCCTCTTCTCATAAAAGTTAATAGTGCTCCCTGTTTAAAGTAGTTATCCGATGCTGTGTTCAATACATTCATCTTAGTAGCTAAGTAAGATAACTTACCTGTCGTACCTTTTGTTATAATACCATCATCGGATGTTGATAAAGACACATCTGCCATTTCTCTAAACAGATAAGATGCTTCTTCAGGAAATTCTTCTGAGAATATCTTTCTAAATACTTTAGCATCAGCAGGATTAAACATATATTTGGATAATGCAAATGTATCGCCAGTTTCTTTTATAATTCTAAGTGGATTTTTCTTACGAGTTACACCATCAATAACCTGACTAAGTGCATAAAATGCAGTGTCTGTACCTATTCTAAATAGACCATTCATGTTATTTCTAAGTGTAGTTTGTGGCTGGGATGTCATAAATCCTAACTTAGCTCTATCTAGTTTTCTCCAAAAGTTTCTTGTAAAGTTAAGACCTTTAAATGTTGTGTTAAACACATTTGAAACTGCATCTTCACTAATACCTTGAGATAGACCCTGTGTATTTAATGCATCTATCTCATCAAATAAACCTTTAATTTGATTGTCTGCTTCTTTTCTAGATTTTATAGAATCTTTTAGTGTACGCATAGAACGAAGAGTTTTACCTGCATCAGAAACATCACTTAAAAAGACTAAACCAAATTGGTCTACTGTTAGATTGTGTTCTTTTAATATTTTACGTATCTCGGCAGGTTGAAATAATTTCATTGACCCATCAGGCTGTTCTACACCTTCTGTTATAACCCTGTGCAGAGCAGATGTAATTCTTTCACCCTTTCTAGGCTTAATTAAATCTTCTATTTTTAAGGTAGAAGCAACTAAGTTATTATGAAACTCTACAGGTAATCCTGCAATAAAGTTTTTATTAGTAGGGTCAGGTGTCAAGTCTTGACGTATTTTTTTCCCCATAGCAGTAAGTTCAGGACTAAGTGCTGCTAGTTTCTCAGATAATTCTTTTTTTCTTGACTTCTTAACAGTCTTTAAAAAGTTGTCTGTGTTTTGTTTAGCTATTACAGATATTTCTTTCTTAGAAGATTTAAATGCGTCTTCTAAAGATAATGCCTTACTAACAGACCTAGTATCCATTATTCCACCAAAACCACCTAACATAAATCCACTAGCACCTTGTATAGCTGTTTCTAAGTTAACTACATCTTGTCTAAATGGTATTTCTTTATTATAAATAGAACTTAATGTTTTACTTCTTAACTTTTCTTTTCCTGAAGATTGCCCATATCCAACTGCTGTATCTAATGTTCCTGCTATAGATGCTGCTTTTATATAACTTTTTAAATATGTTTTTATTCCTACTTTACCTGCTTCTTTTGCACTTACACTACCTAACTTAGTCAACAGTCCTGCACCTGTCATTGCTAGTACGTTACTTGGTGATGTCATGGTAGCACCTGCATAGTCTTGAAACTTTCTCCAAGACATATCCTCGCCTTTATACTTTTCCCATACGTCTAGTAATCTACCATATCTGTTGGTTCTTTCATCTACAACAAACTTATTTTCTGGGTTTAATAAATAATCAAAGTCTAAAGATAGAGTAACCTCGTGACCCATATCATAGTATCTCTGTCGTTCTGTCCATGCGTTCCACACTTTGTCTTTTGTATCTAAGTCTTTATTCTCAAAGTAATGTCTGTTTTTAAGTATAGCACGAGCATCTGCTAAAAAGTCATTATCATTTAACAGTTTTTCTTTGGTTATTTCTTTTGGTTTGAGGGAGTTATAGTTGTGGACTTTAAGACCATCACCTGCCTTAAAAGGTTCTGCTGATACTTTCTTAGTGTCTTCAATAGTTTTTACATAAGTACTAGTTCCTGATGTATCTACTTCAGTAAATATATTAGAAAGAGATGGCTTCTTTTGTTTGCTTTTAAACATACCAAATGCATTTTCAGTCTGCGAAGCAGTTTCAGCAGAGAATGGTTTCTTTTTATCTCTTTCAGAATCTTCCTCTAATAGTAAATCAAAGCCACTAGTATCTGTAGTAGTAATACTGTCAAGATTAGTAGTCATCTGATTAGATGAAAGGTTACTAGCTTCCCTAGAATCACGATTATCTAAAAACTCGTTTAAGTCTTGTTCTAATGTTTTAGACATTATTCACCACTCAAATATTTATTTATCCTAGCTAGAAATAATTCTATAATCTTATCTATTTCAGGTTCTGAATAAATATTTTGAGACCTTAATATTTTATCTAATTTACTTACATATTCATTCTTTACTTCTCTAGTAATTGCTTCATTATTACTATCTCTAGATTGTATTTCCTTTTCTAAAAAATCAATACCTAATATTGTGGTTGCTTTTTTATCTCCCTTTATAACTTTGCCATATCCTTGATTAGGATTTACACCTTGTTTTATATCAGACTTTGTAAATTGTAGCATTATTTTTCTATTAGATGCAGGGTTATTTATGGTAAATGAGTTGTTTAAATACGATTGAATATCTAATTTAGCTTGGGCTTCTGCTTCCTCAACGCTTAATTTTTTAGTTATTTGCAAAGTTCTTACTCTTTTAGCGTAAACATTTCCTAGTGTTAGAGAATACCTATTAGCTAACTCTCTATCTCCTTCTTGACCTCCGACATCTCTATATACACCATTTTCTAATTTAGTTTTACCTCCCATTGATTGAAACAAAGTATTGCTAAAAGTTTTAGCAGTAGATGTAACATCACTTGCATCTTTAGAAAAAGCTCTTATCTTACCCTCTAGATTTAATTCACCTTCATATGGACTTAAATCTATAGTAGGTGTTTTAGTTCTGAGTGCTCCTGCACCTGCTGTAATCCTTCTCTCTAATTGGTCACTAGGTTTAGTGCCAAACAATACATCTACAGCAGTATTAGGTATTAGTCCAGAATAGTCTATCTTAGATTCTGTGTAGGCAGGAACTAATGAGGATATTAATTGAGAAGAGGTTAAAGGAGTTTTACCATCAAACTCTTTTAGTGCCTTAAAGAAAGTACCTCTTTCATCTTTACCACCTATAGAAGCTAGAGAAGAAACTATTTTATTTCTTTGTGTCTCTGGCATATTCATTAATTGTGCAACATTTGATATATTGTATTGAGCAAGAAGAGGTTTGATTGCTTTAGTCATCTCTTCTATGTTCTCGTCATATTTTTTTCTTCCTGCCAATCTTGCTCTTATAGCAGTAGACGATGCTTCTTTTATAGCTTCTTGTTGTCTTTCTAGTTGTTTATCAATTTCTTTAGATGCACCTGTAGCTACACCACCTAAAAAAGTTAAAGCATCTCCACTTAAACCTAAGAAAGCCATTCTATCTCCTACCCATTAATCCTTTAGGCATCTCTGCCAATTCTTCTTGAACCTCTAATATTTCTTCATCTTTTTCTGGTATATCATCTGATAATTCTTTTCTAGCTCTTGCCATACCTGCCATAATACGAGAATCTTTTACTTCTGCTTCTTTATCTCGTTCCATACCTGTTTCATACTTTATACCTTCAGCATCAGCTATAAGCATAATCATTTCCATTATAACAGGTAGAATTAAAACACCTACATCTATGCTGTGCCTACCTTCCATAACACCTGCTAATTGTATTGTGTTAGCTAATGTAGTTACAGGAATATCCGATTGTAATATATTAACTATTTGTTCTGTTATAGAATCATCTTGCATACGTTCTATATAATGTGCAATAGCTTCCTGAACAGTTGCCTGTTGTGGTGGTGTCTGCCAAGGTCTAGCACCCAACTCATGTGTCATAGACATACCAGCTATAGGTGCTTCTAATAGAATTTCTTCACGTATCGGCATTTAGATTCTCCATCATAGATTCTTTTTCTTTTCGCAAAGTTATAACTGCATCAATTACAAAATCTAAGGGGTCATTATACTCTTGATTTTCATTCATAGATTGTTTACTATTACTTCTAGCAAGAATACCTTTACCTTTAGGCTTCTCATTTTGTTTTTCTGATATAGCTTTACCTTGTAATATTCTCTTATCTATTTGTTGATATATCATTCCTGCTGGATTAAACATTAATACTCCTTAAAATGGACTCATTTTACCTATATATGCAGCACCTAATTGACCAACTATATTACCTAGAGCACCTGTGCTACCTGCACTTAATTTAGCTTGAGCTAATTTTTCAGATGCTTCAGCATTTAAATTAGCCACTGCCACTTCTACTAATCTGTCTTGGTCGCTTTCAGCAGACTTCCATGCCCACTCCATAGTATCAGCATAAAATGTCCATAGATTATTGTATTGTTCATTAGATACATCTAACACTGCTTTAGCATTTAATTCGTTAGCACGGTTAATGGCAGCAGTGTCAGCAGTAGCCAATTCTCTTCTCCACACTGCATTGTTTTGTGCAATAGCTAATTGATTTTGTGCATTGAATTGGTCACGTTGATTAGATACTTCTGCATTAAATCTTGATAGAGTATTCAACTCACCTGCATTAAATTGGTTCTGTGCATTAGTCTGTGTAGAATTAAACTGTGCTACTTGATTTGCTAACGTAGACATAAATTGGTCTACTTGATTCTGCGATGTGGCATTAAATTGATTAGCAGCATTTTGAGCAGCTTGGTCTGTTAGTATAGACTGATTAATTGCCTGTGCATTAAAGAGTGCAGTTTGTTGTTCATTAGTTAAATTAGCCATATCTAATTGTAAGAAGTTACTTGCATTTTGAACAGATGCCTGTTGAGCATTACTTAGGTTACTCAAGTCCATATTAGCTAATGCTGATGCTTCAGCTATAACCATAGCTTGTCTATTACCTAAATTGTTTAGATTCATAGTATTAGTTGCACGACTATTCTCTAACATTACCTGTTGGTCAGATGTAAAGTTCATGTTAGCTATATCACCAATCTTGGCAGCATTTGCAACTCTAGTTTGGAAGGCTTGGTCAAACTCTTGACCTATAAATGTAGCACGTTGCTGTGCGGCTAACATAGCTCTCTGTTGTCTGTTAGATAAGTTCTGTGCTTCAAACTGTGCAGTTACCTGTGCATCTGCCTGTGCTATTGGAAGTGCTGACTCAAATACTCCTTGTATAAGTGCCTGTCCTGCCATACTAGATGCACCTAAACCTCTTTGTTGCATTATAGCCTGAACACCTCTAATTGCTCCTGCTGCCCATGCAGGTGGATTAGTGGCATCAAAGTTAGCAGTTAATGTGGCTAGTTGCCCTTGTACAGTAGCTTTCTCACTAGGAGTTGCTGTAGCCGACTGTATCTGTTCAGTAAAGTTAGATGCTGTCTGTGCATTAGCTACACCACCACTGATTAACTCACCTGATTGTATCTGTCTTTGTACAGGATTGTTTATTAGAGTGGCAGTACCTTGAGCAGCTTGAAGGTTGGATACTGAACTAGCAGTCTGCTGTGCGGCTAATACTTGAGCACGTGGGTCTGCTACATTTGCTTGAGCAGCCTGATTTGTTTGTATAGCTGTTTGTACAGCAGGTGCGGCTTGAACTGCATCCATAGCAGTTGAGGTAACAGTGGTAGGAGCTATTGCTCCTGCTGTCTCTGCACCATATGTAGGTGCTACAGGAGTGCTAGTTAGCTGTCCTGTAGTAGGGTCTATTATCTGTTGTTGATTAGTTGCTGTTAGTTCAGGTTGTGTTACAGCACCTACAGGTATTGCACCTGTCTGTGCTAGGTTAGTACCAACTTCTCCTATACTTTTAGGGTCACCTGATGTGCCATAGGCAGGTATCTGTCCTGCTGATTCACCTAATGTGGGTACATAGGCTTGTTGTGAAGGTGGAGCAGTAGGTTGTGATTGTATAGGTGCAGGTTGAGTTGCAGGTGACACAGCATCTCTTGGGTCTACTAACTGTGGTGCAGTTCTTTGGTCTATTGCTGTATCAAATCTACTACCACCCGGAGGAGTACCAAAGAATCCTAAAGGAACTGTTACTCTTTCACCTGTACTAGTCATTGCATATTGACCACCTTGTCTAGGCTCAACGGCAGCTCTTGCCATAAACCCCGGATAATTTGGATTCTCAGCCATAGCTGCTTGGTCTGTTCTATATAATGTTTCACCGGGTTTAGGTCTGTAAAAAGGTTCAGGGTTTCCACCAAAAGATGCAGGTGGGGGTGTTTGTCCATATAGATAATCAAAGGTAGGTATTCTATTTTGTTGCCCTGATGATTGTTGGTCTCTGCCTTCATATCTAGGGTCAAATCCGGGTGAAGACATAATAGGTGCTGAAGCTGTTCCGACTGTACCAAATAAAGGTGCACCACCATTAGCCATTCTAACTACAGAACCACCACGAGCCATCTCTTGTGCTTTACTTCTGTACACAATCATCTCACGTTCTTTGTCAGGGTTCTGCTTTAGGTAATCATCAAACTTTTCCATGCTACCTGCATAACCCATACGTGTGGCT
>Ga0208643_1001241_pt1 | contig 14739 bp, 10 predicted proteins | sample VirMetDEL_Nov_12_FD_184516 | JGI IMG/M metagenome (GOLD analysis project Ga0208643, IMG submission 184516) | Aqueous microbial communities from the Delaware River and Bay under freshwater to marine salinity gradient to study organic matter... | ecosystem: Environmental > Aquatic > Marine >... | reverse complement strand
GTCTTCCAAAGTAGTGAATGTGCAAAATAGTTTATTATTCAAATCGTGTATCTTTAGGGGATCGAAATCAATGAAATCGTCTACCTTATACATATGTTGGGGATTATCTAAAATCGTAGGTACTGCCATAATTGTATTTTATTTGTAACTTTTTATTTTTAAAAACTTTTAATATTTCTTCTATTATTTTCTTCTCATTTTCATCTACATCTAATAGGAAAGAATCAAAAGTATAAAGGACTAATTTAGTATTTTTCCCTTTTAATATCTTAAATATCTCCCACAATATACAAACATTCATTGCGGTCTCCAAGTTTTGAAGAACATAATTCAACAACTTTTGAGGTTTCATGTCTTCCAATTCATCCTTTTTATATATGTGTTTTGAAATAGGACATTCAATTGAACCCTCATTTTGGAAGCGAGCCCACAAATCGTCAGTATATACCTTCATTTTTTTGAAAAACTCCAGTTCTTTATACTGCTCGAATACACCACCATACATCTGTTTGAATGTTAGTTCTTTTGCTTTTTGGTAATCAACTCCATACATTTCCGAAAAGGCCATATGAATATCTTCTTCACCAAAATCATAACCCACCAACTTGCCCAAAAGAGTAGGATGATAAGCCCCAATATCGAGCTCAAATAAAAAATTATTACGAGGGATAAAACACTTTCGGTCTCCGTTTTCTTTGTTAAGTGAGGCATAATTTACTCCTCCGAATTTATTGCTTGGTCTACCTGTAAGGGTTTTGAAGTTAAATTGCGTGTAGACGTATTCTCCACTGACATCATGAAAACGCGATTGGAATTCTTCTCTATCAATTCGTAGACCACTTTGCTCCAAGGCGTTGAATACCACTGAGGTTTTTGAGTTGTAAAAGTCATTGATTGGTTCATTTATTCTTGATTTTAAGTTATTAAATAATTTTTCACAATACTCATAGTGTTTTACTATCGGAATAATGCGGTTTACATCTAGTTTATTGGGGTATTTACTATTAAAAAAGTTATGTGTTTGTGTATATTCTTGTATATACGGAGGCGAGTTGAGTGTTATGTCATAAAGGTCTTTTAAAATGAAATAATGTAGGAATTCTTTTTTGTCCCTAACATATATTTTTTTAAATGCGTTTAATTGCGATATTATAATGTCTATATCAAGCGGTAATGTTTCGCTATGATCAATCGATGTAATAAATCCTTTTGTTGAGTTTAACGGTCGAATATAAACAGCACAAATCTTATTTTTAACAGGGTGAATAATGTTTGAGTATGAAATTAGCTCTACGAATGCCTCTTCATAACCAAATTTAGATAACTCTAATAACTGTTCTTCTGTTTCAATTAACCAGTACATAACTTTTATTTTGACCAATATACGAAAGTATATTTAATCAACCAAGTTAAACTAGTATTTTTTAGATTTATTTACTATTGGGGTTGGACTATTAATATTAGGTGATTTTTGGGCACTTTTTATAGCTTTTTCTGCTAATTTACCAGGCCCATCCTTGGGGTAATCTTTTAATAATTGCGTATAAATCTTTGGATCTAAACAAAATTTTGTATAGTTAAAATTTAAAAATCGACCTAAATTTCTTCTTTTAATATTTTTTTCTGCAATTAAAACTTGGTTTTTGTTGGATATTTCAACTCTTCCTAATTCACCTGTTATAGTCCATGGCACATTAAAAGGAATATAATTTTTAAAATCCCAATTTGGGTTTTTTGTAATTAAAAAATTGTAAACTTCTGGAGTTATTTCTATAAATATAGGTTCATTGATCTTATAACAAAAACATCTAGTAAATTGTCTTAATTCATAATCTTTAGATGTGGGTTTTGGATAGCTATGTTGGGGAGTTAGAAAAGTTTTTTCTAAATCTGTTCCTTTTATTATATTATAATTATTAACCTCATCCATGTTTTGGTAATTATTAGTTCCTGGTATAAGACCGTCAAAATTTTCGGCGTATTGGGAAAATTCTACCCCTTCACTAGTTCTTTCCCACACATCATCCATTACGGTTGAGGATTTTATTATTTCAATATTTGGGGGGTCGTTTGGAGTTTTACCTGTAAAAAATTTACCGTTATAAAGAATATAATAAGACCCAATATACTCCTCATTATTGGATTTTATTACAAACTCATTACCTTTTGTGGATTGGTTAGTTATTATTTTATTTAAAGGTATATAGGCCATTATTTATAAAAGTTTTCTTGATCTAGCAGCTGTTTTTACTTGGGCATTATAGGTTTTAGGAAGTTGACCATACCCTACACCACCTTGATTGACAATTTTCATTTTAAAGGATCCTAAAGAGTATAGAGTTCCTAGTAATTTAGCTACGGCCTGTATAGATTGACCTTTAGCAGGTTCTAAATATTCTGTCCCTGTTCCTTTTTGCCTTCCTTTTTGGTTACCTTTTACGTTAAATTTAAAACCAGGACCTATACAACCCAGTAACCAACCTGGTGCTATTGGTGCGTCGTGGATTAACACTGCTGTTCTAATGTAATTATTACCATAGAGTTTATTAAAAGCATAATTTCCTTGGGAGTTACCTATTACCCAAAAACACTTTCGACCTTTACTTCTAACGTGGGATTTTACTCTATAGTCATCTGTGGGGATACAGCTAATACTGTTTTGGTTACCCTTCCAAGGTAGTTCTACAGTTGCTAATGTGTATAATATGGTTTTTTCATCTTCGGCTAAAACATCCATCATCCCTAAAGTTTGAATACCATCATCCATTATCCTAGTTAATTTTATTCTTAATTTTTCATCTGCGGGTGGTTTTGTTCCCGGGGGAGGTGGTAATTTATTCCCACTTGCTTGGCTTCCTCCGCCTCCACCTCCACTAGATGATGGTGAACCTCCACTTTTAGATTTATCTACAGCTTGATATGGTCTTGGTGTTACATCTGAAGAATCTACTGTAGAAATTGTTGAAATTTTAGTGTCCCATGATTCTGGGGTTATTGAATGTGATAGTGATTTTATAACTAATTTAATATCCTTTGGGTTATAACTTAAGGGTAATGCTTTCCCATCAATTTTAAAACCATCATAAATTCTTAACCCTCCTAATCCTTTCATAGTTAAACTCATATTAAAGGGAAGGAAAAATGGAGCTGGACCTGTTTTTGTTTGGAAATATTGGTTAATTATTAAACTTGAAATTTGACCTCCAGTATTTTTTAATACATCAATATCCTCAGCTTCATCAAAATTTCTTTCATCATATACTTGTTTAAAGGATTCTTCTAATTTACTTTCCTCATATATTTTAGAAATTTGAGTACTTATTGAATCTTTTTCCTCATCACCTTTAGATTCTTTTTCTAATGATGATTTTTTTTCTGTAAAAGTATTATCAATTAATCCTTTACTGTAAGCTGAGAATGCTGCTGATCCACCACTCATTGTATTTCCGTTAGCTTGAGCTCCTATAGCTATTTGAGTTGCAAAAGCATCTGATAATTCTGAGTTTAAATCCATAGATTTTACAAATGATCCTTCACTATACCCCTTATCGGTTTGAAAACCAAAAGTATTTATAACTGTTGATTTTGGTCGCTTTAACATTAATACTGGGGATTCAGAAAGAATTTGAATCATACCCATATCTTCATTATAGATAGTTCTAAATTCATTAATTCCCCCACAACAATTATTTATTTCATTTAAAACGCCATCTACTAAAGCTAATACAGGAATTTGTAATTGTTCTTCTTCATTTTCTGAACCTAAAGAATTTATTAATTCAGCAATCATATTAATGTTAACATAAACATTAGCTAAAGGATATACTAAATCAGAATTAGAGAATCTTTCAGGTGAAAATACCGCTCCTTTATTTGAATTAGCCATTGTTCTATTCATAATGGTATCAGTTGGGATTGAAGGTAAGTTCATCAGGGACCCAGGTGGTAAACCAAACGCTAATTCTGCTGATGCTCGTGCCTCATTCAATCCATCATCACTAGGAAAATTTGCAAAATCATTTTTATTAAAATCTTTATAGTGTATTAAAACCTTATTAGGATCACAAGAAAAATTTCCTGGGTATGTTACCATGTAGTCCCTTTGTCTTTTATTAAAAAGATTGTTTACTAATTCAAACTCTAAAGCATATCCTCCCTTACCATCTTCTACATTACATACTCTTTGTAACATGGCTAAAAACCCACCAAAAGTAATTAATGTAGTAGGACTATATTCGGGGTCACTACTTTTTTCAAATACATCAAATTTTATAACACCATGATTAATGGTAAAATTAGTAGGTTTACCATTAATTGGTACTTTTTTTAATGGTAAACCAAAAGCTGATGCATCCTCAATTGCTAAACCCCATGCTTTTGAAGTATTAAATAAACTTTTATCTGCAAATATAGTATATAAATCAAAGTTTAATTGGGATTTAAAAGCATTAGCAATAACTACTGCTCCTTGTTCTGAAGCCTTTTCTATTTCTTCATCACTTAATGTAGTAGATCCATTAATAACTTCATCTACAACATAATTATATGAATCTACAGCAACTTCTCCTACAGTTTCTACTAGTCCTACAGTGTTATCAACGATGGTATTTCCAAGCCAACCAAAGAAATTATCATCATCAAATGTAGAATCTTCTTTAACTAATTCAATTTCAGCATCTGCTTTTTCGGGTTTTATTTCAAATTTTGAATCTATTGAAAATGGTGATGAAAAGGACTTTGCTCCCATGACATTTAAACTTGATATAACATCCCCTACTCCCGTAAGATTAATAGTAATATCATAGCTTCCGTCATTATTAAATTTCCATCCAAATTTTGTTATTCTAGCATAAAATCCTTCATAATTTCCTTGCCATTTTTCTTTTTCTTTTAATAATGCAGCTGAAAGTCTTTTAGGGGATGGTGCGGTGCCTGTTGAAAATAAAACATTTTTAGGGAGGGTATGAGCCGTGTCTACATATACGGTTTCACCTGCATTGTTTTTATAAACTGTATGGCCAAATTCTAATAAAACCGTATACCCTGGTCTCATATACAATATATCAATTATCGCAAATTGTTCCTTACTAAAACATTTAATATTTACTTTTGCTTGAGCCAAAGCTCCATCATTTTTATATTCAAAGTCTACACTAGTAACTCCTGGGGGTGGGACATAACCTCTTTCATTATTTACTCCAGTACTATTATAACCCCACCCATAGGCTTTTGTTAATTGTTCTGGGTATGTGGTTGCACCACCATCTACTCCTGGGATTGCATTTGGATTCGGCACACCCACTACTCCCACAACTTTTCGCTGTCCTGTAACGCTATTAGGTGTTCCTTGTAATACGCACTTTCTTGCTAAGCCACTACCCGCCCACCTTGCTTCATCTATACCATCAAGTAATCCTGTTTGTAGAATTTGTTCGTATACTGATGTTCCTGGCATACTATCAGCACCTATGGTTATTTTTACACCACTTGATAGACGCATCCATGGAGTTGCTTCAAAGATAGCTTTTTTATTTTTTATCCCTTTATAACTAGGATGGGGTTGACCTTTTGTTTGGTACCCCGATCCAAATTGTTTTTGGCGTATCCTTATTTGGTCGACTACATATTGTCTAAAATTAGATCCTATTAATGCCATTTATATATTATTTATCTCGTTATAACTTGCTAAAATTTCATTTAAATTTTGGGGTATTCTAATTTGGGTTCCTTTAGTAATATAAATAGAACCGAAATTTACATAATTAGGGTTTGCGGTTGCTATAACCCAATATAATGATATATCTCCATAAAACTGATTTGCTAATAAGTCTAACCTATCCCCCCATTCTGTAACAACCCAAATATCATTAGGATCAGATGGGATATCTGGATACCTTACTGTACTATAATAAGGCACACGTAAGGGACCCGCAATGGGGTTTATATTACGTAATTTTGGTATACCTTGATATCTTTTCATTTTAAATTTTTTTTAATCTCTTGCGTAAAGATTTATTTCAGGGTCGGTTTCAGACATACCTCTTTTTAAATTAATAAATCTTGTTAAACCATATTGAGGTACTGTATTTTCAATTGGTACAAAGTCAAATCCAGTTACATTAATCATATGTGGTAATTCTTTAACACTAGCATCATATCCTCCAGTTTCACTAATACCTATTTCCCATGTTGATTCTTGTGGTATAGTATACGAAATACTTTTTATAATTCCAAGTTGATTATATAAATATCCACCTACTGTTAATCTTGCTAAATTTCCTTGCATAAATCCTCCTGGGGAGTATGTAGGTGCTAAACTTGATGCTAAAAGGTTTAATTTTTTATACATTGGAGCTAATTCTGCTTTTGATTGAGCATAAACTGTCCACCCCATACTAATACTTCTATCAAAACCTTTATAATTATGAAATTTATCTGCTCTACCTACATATTGAGTAGACCCCCAATCAGCACTATATTTATCATCAAAAGAGTTTATAAATGCTCTAAAATGTATGTAGGTAGAATCTCCAGTACCATCATTTTTAAGAATACCAATACTAAATTTACAAAAATCATTCCCATAATCTGCTCTTTTATCTTTAGGAACACTATTATCATAAGGCATTCTAGCATTAATCTGATCTAATGCTGTTGAGGAGACTGAATATTTTAATCTATTTTTAGATTTTCCTGGATCTCCAGCACTTACTCTATATTCAAGATTTTTAGCCTCAGGACCATTATAATTAGGTGCTAAAGACATTATAGTAGAAGTTTCTACTGTTGGGTTTAATGGGGTTCCTATAAGATCTCTTCTAAAATCTTGTATAGTAGGAGAACCTATAAGTTTACCTGTATTTAAAGGTTCTTCTATAATTTGGGTTTGTGTCCAAGTTGATGAATTGTTTAGATATTGTAAGGGAGAATTATTAGGCCACGATGAATTAGAACCTGATACTGTATCATATACATTAAAACTATATGCATTTAAATATTCATCTATAGGTAATGGTGAAGAATTTGGAATTCTTGAAATTAGGTTATTGTAGTCTATAGTTGCACCCTTTGATCCTGAATCTGATAGTAATTCAGATGCATATGTAATATTTGGGGGGATTGAATTTTTTGATGAAGCATAAGTACTTATATCACCTGCAGCTACAACCTCATCTATTAGATTATTATTTATTGTAAATGGAGATAAAGCTTGACCTGCATCTAAATCTGCTGTTCTATCTTCAGATAAAAATTCATGATTTGATTGAGTAAAATTAGATGAAGTTGTTAAAGATAAATAAGATGATGAAGGGGGAGGAGAAGGGGTTGATGCATAAGTATTTCTCTCACCTTCTGGGATAACGGTTGTTATTAAATCATTATTGATAGTAAAAGGAGATAATTCATTTTGATTCGCTAATAAACTATTGTTATTTGGGTTATTTGTGTCAATTTGGTTTGACCTTATAGTTAATTCTGAATATGAAGTATCATCATTGACTATCCCATTAGAAACTACTGTAGAAGTTCTACCTTCAGGTTTTGTGACATTAAGAAGTTCATTTTGTGCTCTTGTTAATGCATTACTTTTTTCTGGTCCTCTATTAACCTTAAAATCCATATTAGCTACATTCAGAACTGATGCTGAAATTGCTAAGTTGGATGCTTGATAATAAACTTGACGTGTTGTATCTCTAAAATCTTGTAGATCTTGATTAGGAAGTGAATTACCTAAATAATTTGGGTTATTTACTCCTGTTCTTTGATCTGCAAATTTAATTCGGGTTTTTCCTATCCCTAATATAGATCCAGGACCACCCCCATACTCTAAAACATTAACATCTTCATTTTTTGTATCTTGTTTATCGTACCAAATTTTTAATAATCTATTATCAAAACTACCATTTACCCCAGGTATTAAAGTTTGAATAAATTCCTGGAATGGGTTTGGTTGTTCACTTCCTAATATAAGTGGATTATTTAAATTAAATAAATCAAAAAGTGGGTTTTTTTCCGTTGTTGTTGTTGAAGTTGTAGAAAATACATTATTATCTGCTAAATTTGCTACCTTAGCAGCAGTTTCATATTTTACTAAACCACCATTAGATAATTGAGAAGTTAAACTGTTATTATCTAAACCCGGAGAAAATGGATTTAATCCTAATAAATTTGAATGTGTTCCTGTGAAATTAACCCCAGCTTGGGCTATTGTTGAAGTTGGTAAATATACACCTTGATTAACAGTACCTCCTGCAGTTCCGGCACCTCGCGAAGCTTCTGTTTTTACAGATGTTCTTGATAAAACATTCTGCTTTGCTATAAATAATAAACCATTAGGTGATTTTAAATCGAAAAACATTTGTGTTAATCGACTTACATCATTAATAGATTTAATAGGAGCCATTAACCCTCCTCGCAAGAGAGAATCAGGGCCCCCAGTATTAAAAATGTTGGAACCATCATCATCATAGTCTGGTATAGGTTTTACAATATAAGGTTGATTACTATAACCTCCTCCAGGTTTATCTGATGCTTGTCCTAAACCAAACTTTAATGACCTTAAATCTGTTTTTAGGTCTATTAAAGCCATATATTATTTATTAAAATGATGTACCTTCAGGTGCGTTATCTCTATAATTATAAATTGGAGTTTCTCCATTTAAATCTAATAGAGATGGGGATGGTTTGTTTGGTACATTAGGATCTCCAATAATTGAATATTCATCATGTAATTTTGATTGATCAAATTGTGGGATTGGTGGAGTTGCTCCATCTAATTCTGATAGAAGAGATCCTCCTGCTGTTAATTTGTTTAATAATGATGTTGCCATAATTTTATATTTTTATTTTATTTTGTTATAAATATTAACCAATTTTAGAGGATGACAATTGTATTGTTTTTCCTACTTTATTACCATCAATAAATACATCTCCTCCTGCTTCTACTATTGAAATTAATTTATCTAATTTAGCTTCTACTCCGGACATCTCTGATTCCTTTTTTTTACTTCCAGCTCCTTCTTCTTCACTACCCCCAAATATTGAACTTAATCCTCCTGATACAGCACCTAATGCTGTTAAAGCTCCTATAATAGGTAATGCAAAAAATCCTGCTAATGATATTGCTGTTAACCCTAAGGCAATAGATCCTAAACTAGCACCTACCGTAAAAAGGGCTGGTGCCGCAGCTGCAAGTGGAAGTAATGATGAGGATAACGTTGTTATATTAGGTGCTAATTTTTCTACAGCAATTCCTAAAGGTAAAAGCGCAAGTCCCAATAACCCTAAACCAAATGCTACAAATGGCATAAATATTGCAGCAGGTACTAATGAAAAAATTCCTAATGCTAAGGCTGCAAAACCTAATCCTGCCATAGGTAATAATGCAACCTTTTCAAAGGTAATAGCATCAAATAATGTAGCAAACCCATCAGCAGCAAATTGAATTCCTTTACCCATCATCATTGCTCCTGCTCCTATTAATGTAAAACTTATACCTAACCCAACACCCATTGCTATTAAAGCTGCTAAACCAATTGCACCTACTCCACTAACCATTGCTGTTCCTAATGCAACCAATGCTGGAATTAAGACTGTTATACCTGCTGCTGCTATATATGAAGCTCCTCCAAATAGTGCTAAACCTACTGATCCAGGAATCATTAATATTCCCGCAAGTGCTAATAAAGATAAGGCTCCTATACCTGAAAAAGTTGATGACATACTATTAAGACCTGTTGATAATGCTGTAAAATTAGCTGTTAATGCTGTTAATGGTACTAATCCTATAAATGCTAAAAATGGAATTGAAGCTACTGCTGGGATAGCAGCTATACCAAATATTCCTAAATTTATAGCACCTTTTCTAACTGGGCCTCTGCCCATAGAACGTAAACCTGCAGCTAAACCTTGTAAGCTTTTTTTAACTCCTGCTCCTCCTGAGCCTGTTTTTCCTAATTTTTTAGATGCATCTGCTGCTTTGTCAGCACCCTTAGTAGGCGTCATAGACTTAGCTGCAGCTTTTAACCTTCCAGTCCCACCACCTTTAACCATTTTTGAAATACCACTAGATAGTTTACCAAAATTTGATAAAGCACTTTTAAAACCACCAGCTACACCTTGTGCTCCTTTTACAAGACTTGGCATTTTTGTAAATAAGGCAACTCCTAGTGCACTATAAATTACTATACTATTTGAAGCAATATCAGCAAATAATCCTACTATAGGAGCTAATGCTTGTTGTAGTTTTGCAATTGCAGTAGCAAATTTTTCTTGAGCATCTACTCGTTTTAAATCTTCTAATGTTGCTTTTTGAGCATCATTTAAAGCACCTTCTGAAAGGCCATTTTGCATTTCTTGAGAAAGTAGCATTCTAGCCATTTCATCTCTGCTCATACCCAACGCCTTAGCTTGTGCTTCTTGTTGGATACGGTTCATTGTACTAAAATTAGCGGATGTAATGCCTTGGTTAGCTAGTTCTTTTGCTACTCCTGCTAAGTCATTATTTAATGCTAATTCTCTTGCTTTTTCTAAGTTAAGACTTCTACCAGTTAATAATTCAGCTTGCATTTCTGCTTCAATAGAAGATTGGAAATCTAATAATGAACTTGCAATTTTATCAACATCACCTAATGACATCCCCAACCCTCTAGCAGCTGCTGCTGCTTCACCTAATTTATCTGGGAATCCGGCATAACTAATAGCAATACCATCAGATACATTAGCTACATCTCGTAATACTTGACCATGAGCTACTGCTGTTTTATTTTGTCTATTTGCGGAATTAATACCACTTATAATGGCTTCATTTTGAGCTTCAATATTACCACCATTTACTTTAGATAAACGTGCTAAATTAGCTGCTTCTTTACCAGCTAACCCCATTTCTTTCGTCATGGAAGCGGCTTCGGATAAATTCTCAGGTGTGAAAACAGCTGCGGCGTTTACACCAAATTCTTTAGTTAAATCACTTGCAGTTTTAATATATTCAGCAGATGTAATTAAACCACCATTAAATTGGTTTAACGATGTGCTCATCGTATTCAGATCTTGACCTGTTTGTTGTTGGAAGTCTGTTGCTACTTTATCTACTTCATTAAAACCTTTTATTAAATTTGTTAAAAGAAATGATGGGTCTGTTAAAGTATTACCTAAACCTTTAAAAGCAGATACCATACCTACACCTAGCACTTGAAGTCTTGATACTTTTTTTCCAGCATCATCTGCCTTAGTTGCGAAGTCTTTCATATCCTTCGCAACTTTGTCTATTCCTATAGCTTGAGCTACACCCCCAAATGATTTTTTAAAGGCGTCAGCAAGTCCACCTGCTATTCCTAGGGATTTATTTATTCTTTTTTGGGATTCTTCTTGTTCTTTTGAGGTTTTAACATTTTTTCCTGCAGTATTAACTAATTGTTTTCCAAAAGCTATACGTTGTGAATCTGCATCGGCCGTTTCTAATGCTACTCTTAAATCTTCTTCTGCAGTATTAAGTTTATCTTGTTCTAATGAAATGGAATTTAAAATTGCTTCTTCCTCTTCTTTGGAAGAATCTACAAGTTGTTGTTTTAATTTATCGATTTTAGATACAGAATCCGTCCTTGCAGAATTAGCATTTACAATATTATCTGCTTCTTCTAGTATTAATTTATTTAAATCTTTATCAGTTCCAAGAATAGAATTTGTAAGAATTAATTGTTCTCTTTTAGCTGCTTCTAAAGTTTTTTCATCTTTTCCGAGTTGCTTGGTGATATCACCTGATTCTCTTAATGAAACTTTATTTTCTTGTGCTGATTTTGTTATACTCTGTGAAAGAGAAAGAAGTGTTTTATCACCCTCACTATTTTTAGATCTAATACCTAATTGATCTCTTAATTCGTCAGTAAGTGATCTAGACTCTTCAGTAAGTTGGGCAGCTTTAGCATTAGCCTCACGTAGTGCTTTTTGGGTAGCATCTAGCTCTTTATTAATATCTTTCTGATTTTCTAAACCGTCCTTACCAATCATGGGGTGTTTTAGTTATAAATATAGGAAGGCATCATTTCTTTGATGCCTTCGCTACATACGTTGGAGATTTCTTTGCTGTTTTTATATGTTGAGGGGCTTCAACCTTACCCTCAGAATTTATAACGGTATTTCCTGGTGAGGATTTACCTTGAGCTTTTTTCATATTTGCTGCCTCTTTATCATAATGCTCTTTCATTTTATTAAATGTAAAATTACGAAGCCAAATAGGCATATTATATACGGTATGCCAATCATACCCTCCATTTCCATGAAACACTATCTCATGGATCTGGGCGAATAATGAAATTCTATATGTTTGCGTCAGGCCAAAAAAACGTGACAGTAATGGGAATCTCAACGTCCTCCCCACCGTCACTCAATTCCACTTGTGTTAATAAATTCACGTCAGGTTGATGTGCTGCTACGTGTTTTCTAAATGCTCTTGCGTCTGATGCTAGGAAGTATGTATCAACAAATTCCCGCACTGTTTTACGTTCAGAATCTCCGTTGACTGATAATATCATCTGTTTCATACGTGTAGACATTGACGGATCTGCATTTTTGTTAATTTTTTTTAATCCTTTAAGTTCAGCTTCTATTGCCATTTCATCTTTATGACATAGAAGTTTATAAGTAATTTCAGTACCCGATGTAGGTAATGTAAAGTTAAATTCATTAACACCTTGACTAATAGAACTTTCATCAAATTCTTTATTTTCTAAAGTACTTAAATCAACTTCAACTTCTTCTCCTTTATACTCAAACTTATAATCTTTACCATATCCTAAAATACGGGCTGCAATCATAATTGCATTTTTATCTCCTACAATAAGATCACTGTAGTTAACTTTAGATACAATTAGTGCTTTTAACAGTTTATCTAAAACTGTTCCATTTTGAATATATGATTGGTTTGAAAGAATATCTTCTTCCTTAGCAGTCATATACTTCATTTCAACTTTACCACTTGATAAGGGGTTGTCTTCGGGGTAAATTAACCCTTTTGAGGGCAAATCAATAGTTTCGGTGGGAAACTTTAATGCATTTTCTTCCATAGTTTTTATTTATTATAACTTTATTACGTTAATACATACTAACGATACAAAAGAGCTTGACATAAGCCAAGCTCTCTTTAAAAATATTTAACAGTTTTTTTAGAAATTTAATACTGCGTAATCTATAGCTAATGTTAAACTAATAGATTGTGCTTGAGCATCTGTATCCCAATTGTATCCATCGAATGTTGCATCTTTAATAAATGCACCTTTTAAAATCCATTCAGAAACTACATCACCAACTGGACCTAATACATTTACAGTTACATCTTTCTTGTAGAAATCACTATAACCATCTCTACCTGTTACTGATTCATGGTGTAATCTTACCCACTCCATTACCGCTTGAGCACCTGAAGGTGTAATTGGGTCATAAAGTTTCATTGTTACATCACTCCATGTTGATTTACCTTTAACTTTACGTTGAACGTTAATGTGATTTAAGGTAACTTCTGCTTGCTCGATTTTCACTTCTCCAAACTCTTTAATCATATATGATGGAATTCCATCTACATACATGATAAACCTATTTGCTTGTTTTGGTTCAAATGCTGTGAAAAATATTTCGTTTGGATCTAGTACTGCCATTTTTATTTGTGTTTATTTTTTTTATTCAGTTATAAATATTATATCTTTAAATTCTTACGATGGGAAAGTTGCTCCTGTTGGAAGAATGTTGAAATCTAAGTAAATAAATTCAGCCGTTTTAGTAGGTTGTAAATAAATAGCACCTATTAATTGGTTTCTATCAATAACATCTGGTGTGTTATTAGTAGCATCCATTACTACCTTAAAAGCATATAATCCTTGTCTTTGTTGAACTGATTCTAGGTATGGATTTACTTGGCTTAAGAATTGATTTCTTGTAGCTGCTGTATTTTGTTCAAATACTAAGTTATCAGAAATTTGTGCTATATAAGATTTCAATGCAATTAATAACCTTCTAACATTTACTCTATCTAAAGCACTTGCTTGTGTTTGGAGTGTTTTTTGTCCAAATACTGTAACGCCTTGTCCTGGGAATGTTGCTATTGGGTTTACTTTATTAATATATAAAGTATCTCTATTTGCTTGAGTTAATTTTCTTTCAGCTTGTCTTACTGTTCCTAATCCACCTCTATTAATACCTGCAGGTGCAAACCATGGCTCAGCTACTCTATCAGTATAAGCATAAACTCCTGGAATTAATGTTCCTGCTGGTACCCATACTAATTGTGCAGTATCTGGATCTGTAATTTGTACCCATGGCCAATATGAAGCTGCATATGAAGTATCTAAACTAGCTGCTGTTGAAGAAGCTGCTGTAATTGTTGATCCATAATTTTCAAGATCAATTACTGTAATTGCATCTCCTCTATTTTCAGTATTTGCTATTAGTGTATTTAATGGTGTTGCATGATCAGCATTAGCATATATTAATCCAGGTGTTGTGATTATATTATAAACATATTCATCCTGATTTGCTAATAAATTAATTGCATCTGTATAATTAGCACCTGTTAATCCCTGAGTGTCATTATTATCAACATTTTGATAAAAATTATCCCCGGCGCCTGTGATTTCTCCTACAGCATCTCCAAATGAACCACTTTGAGCTACTGGAATTGATCCTGTATATGCAGGATTTACATTTCCATTATTATCAAAATAATCTGGGGTTTTAACGTTTACTTCTTTT
>Ga0208643_1001239_pt1 | contig 14755 bp, 23 predicted proteins | sample VirMetDEL_Nov_12_FD_184516 | JGI IMG/M metagenome (GOLD analysis project Ga0208643, IMG submission 184516) | Aqueous microbial communities from the Delaware River and Bay under freshwater to marine salinity gradient to study organic matter... | ecosystem: Environmental > Aquatic > Marine >... | reverse complement strand
GGCCCAAGACGTCGCTAGTGCTGTGCGCCTGTTCCTTGGGGAGCTTTGGTACAACACGCCAAAGGGAATACCCTACTTTGATGACGTTTTGGGGCACCTTCCGCCGCTAACGTTACTTATTGGTTATATCGAAAAAGCGGCACTAACAGTTCCCGGCGTCGTTACGGCGCAATGTATAATTGGGGCGTTTGACTCCCGGGAGATTACGGGACAAATTCAATTTATTGACGAAACGGGGGCCGCCAATGCCGTACAGTTCTAGCGTTCCGACGATTCAGTTCACCCCAGCCGGCGTCGTCTTGCCTACGGAAATTGCCGTTTTGTCTGGCGTTCAATCGGATATCGACGCGGCCTTCGGCGGCGGCCTGAATCCGGCGCTTGAAACGCCGCAAGGGCAATTGGCTTCCAGTCAAACCGCCGTCATTGGGGACAAAAACAACGAAGTTGCCTTGATCGTGAATCAGGTCGACCCGCAATATTCCGACGGCCGCTTTCAAGACGCCATCGGCCGCATTTACTTTTTGACCCGCAAGCCGGCCACGTCGACGTCGGTCACGGCCACACTTGGCGGCGCCCCGGGCACGGTTGTTCCGGCCGGCACCCTGGCCCAAGATACCAGCGGCAACACCTACGCCAGCACGGGCGCAGCAGCCATCGGCGCGGGCGGTACGGTCGACCAGGAATTCCAGAACGTTGCGACCGGCCCTATTCCGTGCGCCGCGGGCACGCTGATTCAGGTCTACCAAGCGATATCGGGATGGGACACCATCACGAACGCGGCCGACGGTACGATGGGGCATGACGTAGAAAACCGAACCGACTTCGAGTTGCGCCGGAAGAATTCGGTCGCCTTGAATGGGCGAAGCACGCCGAACGCAATTTATGCCGCCGTGTTCGATGTGGACGACGTGCTGGATTGCTACGTCATTGACAACCCGACGAACAGCACGGTAAACACGGGGGCGACGGATTACCCGGTCGGCGCACATTCTGTCTATGTGGCCGCCGTTGGAGGTCTTGACGCGGACGTTGCGGCGGCCATTTGGGGCAAGAAAGACGTCGGCTGTGACTACAACGGGAACACGTCCGTGACGGTCACGGATGCGAGCGGGTACAGCTACCCCCAGCCATCATATACCGTCAAGTTTGAGCGACCGTCGGCTTTGGCGGTAAAATTTGCGGTACGCCTGGTCAACGACCCGCTGCTTCCGTTGAATATCGCAACACTTGTTAAAAACGCCATTATTGCGAGATTCAACGGCACCGACGGCACGGTTCGAGAGCGCATCGGGTCCGTTATTTTATCTAGTCGATACTATGGGGCGGTGGCAACCTGTGCACCAAATGTGGCGCTGCTGGATATCCTAATAGGGACCACGACGGCCACATTGACGCAAGTTCCGGTCGGGATTGACCAAAAACCAACTTTATCCGCGGCTGACATTTCGGTCACTTTGATATGATAAAAGTCGAAGAAACCATAATTAGCCAGTACGGAAACAGCGCGACCATTACTCAATTGGTCCGCAACATGAACACGTACATTGACCCCCGCGCCGACTTCGATAATTTTTATTCGTATGTATGGAATGTTGAAACGGCGCAAGGGTTCGGCCTGGATATTTGGGGGCGAATAGTTGACGTAGAGCGAGAAATAAACGTTCCGGCGGACACGCCTAACCCCGGAATGTATTCGTTCACTTCCGGGGTCTATTCCATGACGGACGATGAATACCGCCTTGTCATTCTGGTAAAGGCGTTGGCGAACATCACAAATTGCACCGCGACCGGATTAAATCAACTTTTAACAAATTTGTTTTCCACACGTGGCCGTTCGTATGTGCGCGACACGGGCGCTATGACAATGGCGTTCACTTTCGAGTTCTTCCTTAAACCGTTTGAGTATGTGATACTTACGACAACCGGGGTCGCCCCGCGCCCGGCTGGCGTGCTGGTTAATATCTTTCAAGTCGACGTGCCAAACACCTTCGGTTTTCAGGAAGCAATCCATTTGCAACCATTCGACCAGGGCACTTTTTACGTGAGCTATCCATGACAATCAGCCGACCGACAAATATTCAAAAGCCGTTTGCGGATACTGGCGCTAAAAATGCCATCCCTGTGGCATCTACGGGGACGGGCAAAGCGTCATTTACCGACGGCTTTCCGCCGCCGACCATGCTTCCGATTACTGCCGGGGGTATTCCGCCAGAAGGCAAGGATTTTAACGGTATTCTGTACGACATTACCTCGCATACGCTATGGGTCAACGCGGGCGGTCAATATCAATTTGATTCAGCTTTGGTTACGGCAATAGGCGGCTACCCTGCTGGTATGGTAATTCAGGATAACGCAGGGGTCGCCAGCTACGTAAGCGCCGTAAATAACAATACGGTCGACTTCAATGCAACACCGTCAAGCATTGGCGTTCAATGGCTTCCGTTTGGCGGCCCCGCTTTTTCAAATATCACCGTCAATACGACCGGCGGAAATACATCGCTTTCAGCAATTCAAGCATTGGCGCAATTTATTACCGTAACGGGTACGCTTGTTGCTGACGCCACAATTACGGTTCCTGCCAAACTAGGACGATGGACCGTAATCAACAACACGACCGGAAATTTTGCGGTCAATGTTTTGCCTATTGGCGGTTCGGGCGTTCCGGTATTTCAAGGTAAAGCGTCGACGCTTTATGGCGATGGTGCGGGAATTGTGGATTACGATTTACATAGTTCTCAAACCCGGGCTGCTGGGGATTCGACAAAGCATCTGGCGACGACTGAATTTGTGACTAATGCGGTCGGCGCAGTTGCGCAAGCCGGCCCAAAATGGACAAACAAATCACTTATTACGGAAACAGGAAATTTTACGGTGCCGGCCGGAATCTACAAAATTCGCGCCTATGCAATCGGCCCCGGAGCGCCAGGGACGGCAGGCGTTACAAACGGTGCCAGCGGCAACGGCGGGTCGGGCGGCGGTTGTGCCTGGGGCGAGATAGCGGTAAATCCGGGCGATGTCATCGCGTGTACGATTGATTCCACGAAGGCGCAATTTGGGGCACTACCTTTCCTCAACGCGACGGCCGGGGTCGGGAAAACTGCTCCGGGAACTGGCGCGAAGCACGCCAGTGTAACTAATGGCGGCACGGCAACCGGCGGTAATGGCGGGACAGGATTTGAATTGCCCACAGGTGGCGCGGGAGGCGGGGCAAGCGGGTCGCCCCTCGGTACGGGTGGAAATGGCGGCTCAACATCCTCGGCGTCGACGGCGGGTGGCGGCGGCGGCTGGGGCGGTGATGGGATTGCTAGTTCTGGCACCGGTTATGGCGCCGGGACCGGCGGCAGTGCGACGGGCGGCCCGAGCGCGGCCGGTGGAGTCATGTCCAATAACTACGCTCCTGGACGAACACAATTCACCGCGTACACCGACCCATTGCTTGCACCCTGCAATAGCGCACTACAAAAGCAACAATACACGGTAGCTGACGGCACAGGGGGGTACGGCGGTACACTACAACTTGCGCCAGGTTATGGCGGGGGCGCTGGCCCCCGCGCCGAAAATTATTCAACTGGCGCTAAGGACGGGCGGTCGATCTTCGGCGGCGGTGCCGGTGGTGGGTATCACGCTGCGACTTTCCCTGGCGGAAATGCTGGATACGGTGGCGGTGGCGGTGGCGGCAGTTCGACGGCGTCTGCCGGCGGCGCCGCAGGCACGGGCGGCCCGGGTTGCATTGCGATTTTCTGGTAAGAGGCTAATGAATGAAATACGCATATATTGTAAATGACACGGCGGTCGATGTAGTGCGCGTCGACCCGGCGGGGATATTTAGCCAGGAATACGCCTCGCTTTTCGTGCAAGTCCCGGACGAGGTTGAAATTATGTGGTCACGCAATGGCGCGGGCGAATGGTTAGCACCAGCACCAAGCGGCCCTGTAGTTCCTGACGCAGTAGAGCCATTGCAAGGATTGCTTGCTATTGATGCTTTCGGTATGGCTGACGCATACGAAACATGGGCAACCTCTCCCGACCGCACGTTTGCGGAACGGGCATTCGTCAACCGGGCGCAAACCTGGCGACGGAACGATCCTATTTTGCAAGGTGCATCGACGGCGCTTGGTTTGACCAGCGAACAGCTTGACGCCCTTTTCATAAAGGCAGCAACGTTATGAAACAGCGGGCCGCCCTGCTAGCCCTGTGGGCGCTTTGCCAGGTTGCACATGTAGTCGCGGCCGTCTGGATGCTTTGTGCCCTGCTGGCGGGCTCCCCGCGGGCCTGGCGGCTGGCCGTGTCATACGACCAGCTTGCCAATACCGCCTTTGGTGGGCATGAAGACGAAACAATCAGCAGTCGAGCATATAAGGCGGCCACACGCGGGCGACGCTGGGGCTGCATCCTATGTCGATTGCTGGACAAAATACAACCGAATCATTGCCGGCAATCGGTTGAACCCGACGAAGGGGAGAAATTGCCGGCCAACTATAACCCCGAGTAAAAATCATGCCGGAAGAAAAACAAGGGTGCAACGAGAGCATTGACCATTGCCCACAAGTCCAACAAGCCGCGGAAGATGCCGTGCGCAAAGTTTTTGCGATATTGGGGGTCGACGTTGACGTCCCCAAGGAAGTCGAAGAGTTCCGCGAAAATCTCCGCTTCGGGGCTTCCATGCGCCGGGCCGCCGACAAAGGCATGTTGACGATTATCGGCGTAGTTGCAACCGCCATGCTTGCCGCACTTTGGGCCGGCATTGTTTCTTCCATCGTAAATGGTCATTGACCATGAGTTACGCACTTGGCGAACGCTCCCGCCAGCGGCTTGCCGGCGTTCACCCCGATCTGGTCAAAGTGGTTGAGCGTGCCATTCAAATAACGCAGGTCGACTTCACGGTGCTGGAAGGTTTGCGGACCATTCAGCGCCAGCGAGATCTATTGAAGTCCGGCGCATCGACAACGCTTAAAAGTCGGCACCTGACCGGCCACGCGGTCGACCTTGGCGCATTTGTTGGTGGGGAAGTCCGCTGGGATTGGCCGCTTTATTACAAGATTGCCGCGGCCGTCAAACAGGCAGCAAAGGAATTGGCCGTGCCGATTGAATGGGGCGGCGATTGGAAGATCTTCAAGGACGGCCCGCATTATCAATTGCCTTGGAAGGATTACCCGTGAAACCCTGGTACACGTCAAAAACCATCATCATCAACGCCATTGCCGCCGCCCTGGTGGCGCTGGAAGCTGGCACCGGACTTTTGCAACCCTATTTGCCCGGCAACTTTTACGCCATCATTGCGGTCGGTCTACCCGTGGTCAATGCAATTTTGCGCGTAATCACCACCACGGCACTTACCGGCCGAAAAGAGGCTTGACCATGTGGAAGCTGATTGTCGGCAATCCCTGGGCACTGGCGGCCTTGTTCGCGCTTGGGCTATCATCCGGCGCCGGGGGCGCCTGGTGGGTCCAAGGGCTACGCCTTGACGCCGTGCAAGCGTTCGTTGCCACAACCAAGGCCCAAGGGGAAGCCGCAAAGAAGCTGGCGGACGCCAAGGCCGCCGAAGACAAACGGAAAAAGGAGAGTTCCGACCATGACTATCAAACAACTATTGCCGGCCTTAATGCTGACGTTAAGCGCATGCGCGACGCCCGTGCCAGTATCCGTTTCGTGCCCGCCGCCCCCGCCGGCTCCCGACGTGTTGACCTTGCCTGTTTCGACCGGGCCGAGCTTGAGCGAACGATACGAGATTTTGATTCAGCAATTCAAGGACTCGTTGACCAAGGCAGCGCGGACGCCGTAGGGCTCAACGTGGCCCGCTCTTGGGCTGCTGGCATTCGTCCCGATACGTCCCATTGAAGTCGGGCCAAAAACCCGCCTTGACCATTTCGCAATAGCGTTCCTGTTCGGCTTGCTGGTCTTCGTAATCCATAGCGCCAGTAAGCCCGAATAGCCCCAGCAGGGCCAGCAGTACGACGGTCGTCTTCATAGTTCCACCCTATCCAAAAATAAACGGTAAGCCGCCTGCATGCCGGCAATTTGCCCCTTGAGTCCGTCCCGGGCGTTCGCCTGGTAGGTCTTGACCATTTCGACGGCCACTTCTTCCGGGAGCATGACCGGAAACCGGCGGGGCTCCTTGGACTTGAGGGGGGCCGCTTCTTCCTCAAACTTGGCGACCTTGGCCGCGGCCCGCTTGATATTCTTGCGGCACTCCGGCGGCTCCGGGTCGTTCATGTCCCAAACAAGGCCGCACGGAACGCAACGCATTTGGTCGCCGTACTGGCGTGCCTGGCAATTGTGGCGCTTCATGGCGGGTTAATTCTGAAAATCTGGGCAACCACGACGCCCGCCAGCAACCAAAGAAGCAATAAAGTCATTTTTGGGTCGCCTTCCAAGCCTTGTACCAAGGGGCCATGTAGATTGCGGAGCGGGTCAAGCCAACCTTTTGCGCGGCGGCGTAGGGCGTTACGCCCTGTTCCGTCACCATCTCGCGGGCCTTGACCATTGCGGCGGATTCGCGGGCAGCCATTATTCAGACTCCAACAGTTCGACAAGGCCCCGCAGCGTGTGGCCAGCTTTCTTGATATCCAGCATGCCCCCCTTGTCTTGCTCCCGGGCCAGGTACGCAATAGCGGTGCCCTTCATGTACCCGCGGAATTCTTCGGGCGTCAACCAGCGGCGCAAAACCTCCCACGGTTGATAGGCGCCAAGCTTCTTGTAATGGTCCCCGCCGACTTGGGTATCCAGCGCCGACAAGGTTTCGGCCACGGTTTGAAACGGCCCCCCGTCGACTTCAAATAACGCCGCGACTTCGGAGGTCTTGACGGTTCCCCGGCCGCTGGCGCCCTGGTATTGCGTTTCCTCCGCATTGGACCCGCTGACCACAAACACGGCGCCGGACTCCCGGTCGGTAAGTTTCGTTCCAGTCTTGTATTGCACTTCGTACCCCTTGTTTAAACAAAATCCCAAGCATTCCCCTTCCGGGGCGTTGTAACCGCTCCCGACGTGCGGACAAGTCATTTGTCGCACTCCTTTGTAATGTATTCCTGGGCCGCCCAATCGACTTGCCATTCCTCAAAAGGAACCATGTCGGCATTTTTCAGGCGGGTAATAATGTAAATCAAGGCGTTTGCGGCATGCTCCCGGTTTGCTGGGAACGGTTGCCGCTTCATCCGGTATTCCATGGCCGCCCGATACGCCGGCAAAGGTGGATTGGCGGGGTCGAGAGTGACAAGCATATAGGCTTCGCGGGCCACGCGGACCCCTTGCAAACATGAATTGTCGCCGGCCTGGGCGTCGCTCCACGCTGCAAAAGCATAGGCGGCCAGGATTAAGAGAATTACGCGCATGGTGTGGGCTCTTAATTGTCCAAAAAAGCACAGTCGCGCAACGGCATCACAGCGCACCGCGGATACGTGTCGTTCTCACGGTGCATGAGTCCGTATGGGGAGTTCTGCATCTTGAAGAATGCTTTGTTCAAACCCGTGGCAATCCGCATGGCGGTTTGGCACCGCGCCAGCAGTTCAGCGTTATATTGATTTACGGCGGCATCGAATTGACTGTCGCGGGTCGGCAGAACTCGGTCACAGTCGGGAAACTTCCCGTCGAGCGGTTTGAAAATTTGCCCTGCGCACTCGAATCTGCCATCGGAGCCTATAGTAATTTCGACAGTCGACGCTTTGCTTTTGGCAATCAGTTTTGCAATATCCAACGGAATGATAAAGTCGGCCGGAGCGAATGCTGATTTTTCAGGCATTAAATCGTCGAACACCAAATATCCGTCGGTAGCGCGAACATGCACGGCACCGTCGTCGCGCACAAGGATTTGTACGCCGACCAAATAATAGCGCACGTCTTTGGTTGCGGCCATGCCGCATGCAGCTTTGATAGATTGAGTTTTTACAGTAATCACGTTTAAATCTCCGGTTGGTTGGTATGTCCGAACTATAGCTAAATAATTTATCTATGTCAACTGATAAAAGCCGATATCTTTAAGCATCGCTTCGGCCTTGCCGACGTACCACGCATAGTCGATATCGTCCGGGAATTCGTCCGGCAACGTCATACAAGGCGTCGCCCCGTAGCTCCCGCCGACAAGGTTGCCATTCGTGGCGTAGACGATGGGGCCAGGGCTCCGCGTGCCGTAGTACCAGCGGATAACCTTGCCCAAATACTCCGGCGTTTGCTGGGCAAAGCAACTTTGGTACGCTGTAGCCGCGTCCGTCACGCTGTCACCCTTGCGCCACTTGCGGCCCTCTTTGGTCCAACCGTTGGCGGCCAGGGTGCCGACCATGTCCATGACCCCGGCGCCCTTGCGCGGCCCTTCGCCCCACATTTTGTTAGCACCGCCGGACACGTTCTGGATCGTGACGAATTTGGTTAGGTCACGGCATGCCGAAATTGTATAAAGCAGCGGGACGCCTTCGGCCAGGTAGGCGGCCACGGCATCGCTACAAATCTCCGTGTCGGGGGACTTCTTCATAATCAAACTTGCTTTTGCATATTCCCCTTTGCGCTTAATATCGTCCGGGGTCTTGATTGCAAAATAGGCGTTCACGTCCCGGGCATAAAGGGCGACGTAATCTTCCGTTTCCATGGTCAAGCCGGTACGCTTTTCCCATTCATGAATCAACCAATCCGAAGTCGGGATAAGGTGGCGCGGGCACTTGATAACAATGCCGTCGGTATTGGCCGACACGACTGGAATGCCGTAATGTTCAAGCCATTCAATCAGCATCAAAATTGAAAGCTGGCCGCTAACGGTTGTTTGAATCAACATTTCCGGCGCAAAAAGTACGCTGTACGGGCTCCCGGTTTTCCCGAACGAGCCATTTAATTGAATCTTCATACCACCGTCATCAGTATTCAATTCAAGCAACTGTGACTCAAGTGCGGCAATTTCCGCCCTAATCGTATTGACGTCGCGCATCAATAGCGTCCTCTAAAGTTTGAAAATAACCGACGTATTTTCTTTCGCCAGCAACGGTAACTCGAACAACAAACCCGCCATCTTTATGAGCAGAAATCCCTCTTATTTTTGTTCCGCTTGTACACCACACGGTAGGTTCTGAAATCGTTTTTATCGCGTCATCTGGATTTTGCTTGAATGCTTCGATGAAAGCGTCACGAGCCATTTCTGCTTCTTCAAAAGTGGCAAATCTTCCCAATCTGTACCGCGTTCCGTTCGAATGAAATCGAGCTTCAAAACGATCTTGAATTTTTGTTATGCCAGTTCCTCCAGTGGTGTTGCTATTGAATTTTCTTCGATTGAACATTTGTTGCGAATGTGACGCCCATTGACAATTTTCGGGGGAATAGCCCTTGTCGTTGTCAATGCGATCTATTGACAAACCCGCTCTCCGTTTTCCGCCCATATCCAATGCAAAAAGTTTAAAGGTGAACCAACGATCACACACTGCTATACCGCGGGGGCCGTACCCTGAAAAGCCAGGGGACATCGGTACGTAGCATCGTAAAATCATGTGGAACCATGTGTTATATAGAGGATGCTTTTTGTCAGCATCATCGAATTTGAGGTCAGGAACATTCGCGAGCATCGAGTTCTTTCTTCAATTCGGCAAGTTTTAGTTTTACATCCTTTGCGGTATGTTTGGCAAGAATTCGCGCAGCTCTGATTTGCGAATACTCTTCTGCAAACGCGGCACCAAGAGCCGCCGGCACTTCGCCGGAATTGATGATTAGCGCAGGGTAATAGCTGGCGACGTCCGGCATGCGGATTTGGTAATTTTCGTCGCTGATAAATGCGACGCTCTTTTCCTGGGAGTGCAAACCCCCAATGCCAAGTTTATAGGTCGTTTGCCCAATGGTAACGGTCAAGCCTTCAAGCTGTGGGGGCAACGGAACGCACTTACCCTTTACATCGTCACCCCCGCCGCCGTACATGCTTTTTGGCGGGTTGATTGTGAAGACGGACGCCCGGACCATTTCTAAGGCGTGTTGCAACTGTGGCGACTGGTAGGCGATAAACTCCGGCACCTTGAAGCGGAATTTAAGCCCCCAATCAATATTTGGTTTGAATATCCGTTGCCCTATGGCCTGTTCGCAACGGCGCTTCAATACCGCTTCCGCGACCTGGGCATCGGACTTGCTCCGAAGGTCCAAGCCATACCGTTTGCTCAACGCTTCGCGCATGCGAATTTGCGGAGCGACGGCGTCGTATAGGGCTTCCAGTTGGCCTAAATCGTTTTCGCAATACGTGTCGACTTCCACTATTTCCGGTTCGCTGAGATAGTGGTCGGGCTCATAGGGAAGGTCGCGCATTGTTTTGTAATGAATGCGGCCGGCAAATAGCTTTTGGGAGCCGGCGCCGGGGATGACTTCCATAATGTCGACATGGTCCGCCGGGGACCACTCCGGCAAGCCAAGTTCCCAAGGCTTCACCTTGTCCACGATGATGCGGTCGTTAAGCCATTTCAATTGCTCCGCGGTGTAGCCCATGAGGGCCGACGTAATCATGGGCACGTCGTAATAGTTGCCGTTGAAACTGACGACCGTATAGGCTTCAAACAGCAAGCGCATGCGGGCCACTTCGGCGTCGCTGAAACTTTGACCGGCACGGAGCCGGAAGCCATACGCTTGGCCGCCACGGGGGCGGAACTTCAACAGCCAGTAATTCGGGAAACATTCCGTATCGTAGAAGGCCACGGGGCGGGATGCTGCGGCCGGCGGGGGCGGTGGGGCGATCATCAGTTATCAGCAAAGCACTTTGGGAAAATGAGCGGTTGCACGGCATTCAATCAAAATTCAGTGACATGTTCAGAGCTTGTGGGCATGCTCGGTGGCATTGGCGGCGGCGTCACGTCGATGATAAAACGCCCCGATATTTTTCCAGCCTTTTTGCCTTCCGCCCATGCTTTCAGCGCATAGCGTTCGGTGGAATTTTCAGGAGAAATGCGCAAATCCCCTCGTAAATTAAATTCAACTTTCATTCTAATGTTCTCCAAGAGCGCCCGGCCCCGAAGGGCCAGGCGGTTGCATTAAGCCAGCATGAGGCCGTTTTGCACCAGTTGCGCGTCGGACCAGCCGGCGGCGACGTAGGCTTCATAGGTCACGCCTTGCGCCGCGGCCGTCATTTGGCGCACAGGAATTACCGGAGCGGGCGGAGGTGCCATCGGAGCCGGAGCCGGCGGGGGAACCTGTACGAAACCCGTATTAGGCATAACGGGTATCGGCGCCGGGCTAGAATGGTACGCAGTCGTCGCAGATGAACCAGCCGGAGCGCCCGGAACTTGTGGTACACCAGCGGGCGGGGCGTAAGCAACATTCGCAGGGACCAAAGGGGCGCCAGGTACTCCCGGCATTTGCGGGACACCGGCGGGGGCCTGGGGCATCGGGATTGCGCCAGCCGGCGGGGTCATGCTGGCGCCAGCGGGCAAAGCCGATTGGCCGAAACCAGCGGAAGCAACGTCGGGACCAAAGGAAATTTCAGGGCCATAGGCGCGGAAGCAAACCATTGAATGATTGATGTAGACGCCCGGCTGGCTTTGCGAACCGTTGCCGTCGACGCTAAATGCAACCTCCACGAAGTAGCCCGGTTTGCAGAAGTCTTTTTGCATAACTTGCACGTAACCGGCGCCTTCCTGCTGGTATACCTTCGGAGCGAAGCCGCCGGAGAATTTCAGAATCCAGTGACCGCGCCAGCCTTCATTTTCGCAAGGCTTGCGACCTTTCTTGTTCGGAATCTGGCTGTCGCCGTCTTCGATCTTCCACGCGAAGGCCGGGGATTGGGCGGCGTTCGGGAAAGCCTGATTGCCGACGTTCCATATTTGTTGCCCCCAAGGCGTATGCGCCCAATGCGGTTCCGCGCCCTTGGGGATAGCCAGGGCGAAGAAGTAGTTAACGCGGGGCTGGCCTGCATTAGGGCCGGTCTTGACGACCAGCGGTTTGCCTTCGGCGTCCGTGGTGCTGGGGTCATACAGCGACCCCATGACAATGCGGCCGACCGGGGAAGTGATGTTGATACGTTGTGCCATTATTTTTGCTCCTGTTTAGCTGAGAAAAGTATTAAACGTTCGGGTAAATGGTAATCGAATCCATCTCGCAATTTAGTTACTCCAAATTCGTCGAAAATGTTGCTTAAAATGTCCAACTGAATAATGGTCTTGTCCAATAAAGCTTTTGAATATATAAATCCTTCGGGGCTTCTTTCCTCCGAAAAAATTTCGTTGTCGGTAATGTTCGGCAACAATTTGCAAACTTCGGCTGTCGGCCACAACAGCCTGTTATTTAGTTTTACGGGAATTACACCATACGCCGACTTTGTTTCACATAGCACCTTTCTAATCGTTTGCGGATTGCGAGCAATCAATTTTGCGAATTCGGCAGTCGTCATATAACCGCGATTACGTGCATCCTGTGACACTTTCATAAATTGAACCCTTCCATTAAAAAGTTGTACCGAATACCCGGCGCGCATCGGCGGGATTATCGGAAATCAGTTTTAGCGACCCCAATGGAGTGATACTGTAAGCCTTAATGACAGCTTCGTCAACACCCGACTTAATCGCTTGTTTCGGCGTTTTAACGCCAGGCTTGGAAAGGTCGACGCCCATGAGCGAACCCATTGCCAACACTTGGTCGACGGGCATGGTCCATTGCTGGCGACCGTAGCCCTGTTCCGCACGGTGCCAGGGGGTTTGATGCCCTTGCCGAATATACGCCGCCACGGCTTCCCGCATGCCCTCGACGCGGGCTTGTAGCCGCTCTAAGGACCGTTCCAGCATCTTCAATTCAAGGCTTGCCGCGGCCGGCGGCAATTCCACGGGGCTTGAGCGTGTCGAGAATTCCGCGTCGGCATAGGCGGCTTGCTGCAACGCTGGGCACGCATGACGGCCCGGGCAATCGCGGCATTCTGGATTTGTCACGGCTGGCGGATTTGGCGCCAGGGCGACCCCGGCCGCGTTGGCAAGCTGGTTAATGTGGGCGCGAAGGTCCGAAGCCTGCACCGACCAAGTGCGAACCGGCGACCCTTTGTAGAAGCATCGTGGTTGAATGACGGTGAAATTAACTTTTAACCGTTGGTCGAACAGGCCCGGACCCTCTCCGAACTTCGCGGCCAGCACGTCAACGATTCCGGCAATGTACGCCACGCCCTGGTCGTTTTCATATTCGTCCACGAAGCGATGCCCGAATTTATAGTCGACCACTTCCAGCACCAGCGGCGACGCGGAGAATGCCCAAATGTCCGGCGTGCCCCAGCATTGCGCGTGAATGCGCGGAATGGCGACGGGCTCTTCAACCCGCGGCGCCCCGAAGCGTTCAACCGGCATGCGGGCGCGAACCGTGTCGACCACAAGTTCCCCACCTTCGATCATTTCGTCGGTAATGAAAACGCCATTGGGGGCTTGCATGCCTTCAAGCACCGGACGCCCCGCCAGCATTTCAGCAAAGACCCAATGGGCCGCGTTACCTTCCAAACTCTCCGGCGTGTCCGGTTGCGGGTAAGCCTGGTTCATGGCGACCCAAAGGCCGCACAATTTCCAAGCCCCCGCCCCGGAGGGCGGAAGGATTGAATGGGCGCCGCTCATTGCCGGGAAGCAATCAGGGCGTCAACTTGCGCCGCAACCATGGCGACCAAGTCAAGGCGGTTCGCCAAGAGCGGGAGGGCCGGCACGCCAGCATTAACGCAGCATTGGTTCACTTCGGCTTGTGTGACCTTCTGGCCCTGGATAGCGGCGGACGCACGACCAACCAGCGCAACGAATTGGGCGCGGGCGTCCGCCGGCACTTCACCAGCGGCGGGGGCTGGGGTTACAGCCGGCGGCAAGGGGGCGGCAACGACTTGAGATACGGAAGCGGTCGGCAAGTTCGCAGTAACCGGGGCGGCCGGAGCAAGGGGAGGGGTCGGAGCGATAGGCGCAGTCGAGGGGGCCAAAGGGGCAACGCCCGGCGCCCCCATGACCTGGCGCAATTCGGCTTCAACTTGGGCCAGCACAGCAGGGTCGAGATTGCGCTTTTTGCGCCAGGTTCCGTCGGCAATCTTACCCTTGCTTTCCGCATGAATGCGGTTGTCCCAAGGCATGCCATTGGCGTCCAAATCGACACCCGAGTTAGATGCGGTCAAACTTGCAGGGGCGACCGAAGAGGCAACGCCAGGCGTCGTCGTAATCGGGGCAGTATTCGCCGGGGGTGGCGGGGCAACGATAGAGCCCGCCGCAATTGCGGGGGTGGAAACGGCCAAAGGGACCGACACCCCCAAAGGGACGGGGGGCACTCCGAAGGCTGCGACCGGGGCAAGGCCGACGTCGCCAATAGTGGGACCGGCGGCACCTTGGCCGAAAACGGCATTCAGTTTGGCGGCGTCCGCGTCAAGTGCCGGCGAACCGTGGGAGCCGAAAGCGACGGACGCTTGGAACTCGCCGTCGTCTTTGACAAGGGCGGCAATCTCCGGGTCAAGTGCGCGGCCAATCTCAACAAGACCGGCGTCGGCCGTGTCTTTATGGATAAATGCCGGAATCTCCGCGACGGCGTGGTCGTGGCAAGTGCCGGCGCACGCCTTGGACGGATAGGCCAGGATAAAGCCGGCGACCGCTTCGCGCTGCGCTTGCGTCAGGCCAGCGGGGTTAACTGTGACTTGCATCATTTATTTCTCCTAAAAAGTGTTTGACTACGGGGCAACTATAAACCGATAATGACGCTACCGTCAACAGGAGAGCCAGCACATGTACGAGGAATTTTTAAAGCGCAAGTCCGTCACGGACGTCTATGGGGGATTTGATGCAGAAGATCTCAATGTCAACTTGTTTGACTTTCAAGA
>Ga0208643_1001237_pt1 | contig 14790 bp, 33 predicted proteins | sample VirMetDEL_Nov_12_FD_184516 | JGI IMG/M metagenome (GOLD analysis project Ga0208643, IMG submission 184516) | Aqueous microbial communities from the Delaware River and Bay under freshwater to marine salinity gradient to study organic matter... | ecosystem: Environmental > Aquatic > Marine >... | reverse complement strand
TGTCATTGGTGGAACAATCAGACAGTTAGCGTTTAATAGGTCTTCAAGTGCTTATATGCCTTTCAGGACACAAGCATCTCAGCATGAATTTTATGCAGGGTCTTCAGAAGCCATGCGCATCGACTCCAGCGGCAACGTGGGTATTGGTACTAGTTCGCCTAAGACTGAGATGAATCTTTCTGCAAACAACTCAGGTCAAGGTGCAGTCCTAACTCTTGAAAACTCTGACACGGGCATAACTACTAACGATGTTATTGGTCAAATAGATTTTTACGCTAACGATGGCTCAACAAACGGCACTGGCGCAAAAGTTAATATTAAAGCTATAGCATCGTCAGGAGCAGGGTCAAATACATCTTTAACTTTTGGAACATCAGATAGCACAAGTGCGACAGCGGTCGAAGCCATGCGCATAGATGCAAGCGGCAACTTGTTGGTTGGGGTTACTTCGGTACAAGATTTTACCGCAACAACTACTAACGGCCATACTTTATATGGTGGGTCTGTTAATGCTGCACTTCACAGTAGAAGTGGGAATGCTGCGCTTGCAGTACAGCGAACAACTGACGATGGCGCAATAGTTAACTTTTTTAGGGACACTACAGCAGTCGGTAGTATTGGTACTGTAGACGGATTTGCTTACATCTCCAGTAATTCCAACGTAGGTCTTAAATTTCTCAGCTCAAGAATACGCCCAGTGAATTCAGATGGTTCAGATAGGGACGATGCTATTGATTTAGGCGCAAGCTCTGCTCGCTTTGACGACATCTACGCCACCAACGGCACTATTCAAACTTCTGACCGCAACGAGAAGCAGGACATTGAAGCACTGTCTGACGCAGAGCAACGTGTAGCTGTAGCGGCAAAAGGCTTGCTGCGTAAGTTCCGCTGGAAGTCATCAGTGGCAGAGAATGGCGACGATGCTCGTATTCACTTCGGAATAATCGCGCAAGATCTACAGGCAGCATTCACTGCTGAAGGCTTAGACGCTGGACGCTACGCAATGTTCATATCAAGCACATGGACTGATGAAGATGGTAACGAGCAGACACGCTTAGGTGTGCGCTACTCAGAACTACTCGCCTTCATCATCTCAGCAATCTAACTGGAGAACAACTAATGGCTACTTTCAACTGGACGATTTCAACCCTTGAACGCGACCTGATTGGCGACCTAGCTGGTGGGGTCATTGTGGCGCACTGGCGCGTTACAGCAGAGCAAACACAAGGCTCTGGCGATGACGCTGTGACTTACACTGCTACTTCCTACGGTACGCAAGGCTTCACGCCAGACCCTTCTTCTGAAGGCTACATCGCCTATGATGATTTGACCGAGTCAGACGTTCTGGGATGGGTGTGGGCGCAGAGTGAGAACTGGCAGACCAACGTGGAAGACAGTCTGCAGGCACAGATTGACGGGCAGATCACCCCCGCCACTGCTGATGGAGTACCTTGGTAATGACACCAGATGAAAGGCTGACAACGCACGAGGAGAAATGCGAGATCCGCTACCGCGAGATTGAACGCAGGTTGGAGCAGGGCGAGAAGCGATTTGACCGGCTGGACAACCTAATGGTTGGCCTTTACCTGCTAATCATATCGTCCATTCTGATTCCGTTGTTCGTGGCAATCCAGTGATACTGGAGGCTGTTGCAGCGGTGACAACGGCCTGTAAAGCCTTGGAGATGGCGGCTGGTGCCGCGTCAAACATCGAGTCTCTTGGGGTTTTCATAGGAAGAATGGGTGCGGCAGAATTCGACCTGCAGCGAGCCAAGAACAGCACCAGAACCATGAGCGAGGCTGAAGCTGCCAAAGCGGTCATGGCAGAAGAGATGGTTCGCCAATCGCGCCAGAAAATAAAAGACGTGTTCCTAGCCACCAATCGCATGGACTTGTGGGATGACATGCAGAAGAAGATGGCAGAAGCGAGGAGAGCGCGTCAGGAAGAAATCAAGCGCCTAGAGGCACTGAAGCGTAAACAGCGCAAGCAGATGATTGAAATACTGATCGCTATTTCTATCTTGGTTGGCTTGGTGCCCCTGGCGATCGCGCTGGTGGTCTGGTGGGCTACGTCCTGATTTAATTTGGACTTGAAGGGCTGACAAAGTAAACTGAAGGCTCATCAACGGAGAACCGCATGATTACCATAGACGAAATTGAATACACTGAAGAAGACCTTAGTGAAGACGCTAAGATCCGAGCCGGGCGCATCGGTAAGCTGAGAAACGAGATTGTGGAGCTAATCTTGCGCCAGCAAGAAGCCGAGCAGTCAATCAGGTTCCACGCCCAGCAAATCAAGGCTGAGATGGAACCCGAAGAAGCCGAGATCATCGAACAGTAAGCTAGGCTAGGTTGGTGGGAGAGGGCCACGATGTCCTCTTCACCAGCAGATGAACCTTGTACCTAGTAACGCCCAATTCATCAGCAATCCACCTAGTTGTTTTCCCTGATCGCTGCCATTCCCATATTCGCCTCTTATCTTCTTCGCTGAACGGCGCACTTACATGCGAAAGCCGATAGGCAAGGTATTTACGCTGGAGCGCCTCTTGCGCCTTGATTGCACGATAAAACATATCTACCGGTTCCCCTTGAACTTCGTATGCCTTGCATGACATTTCTTGCATCGTCGCTGACTCCCTTTGGTCATTTCCGCAGTCGGAAAAAGGTTCTTACAGTTCAGGCAAACATTCAAATCCCGTGGCACGTTGGATGGCAACTGCTGAATCTGGCCGCCTTCTTCAAGAAATTTCTTGACGAGATCGTTCATCGTCTGCCCTCCGATTGAACCACTAGGTAACCCAGAGTCCCCAGTAGGGTCTTCATCGGGTACTTTGGGCCAAGCTCCGCGATGGTCTTATCAACGAGTTGGTCAATCCACAAGGGAAAACCATCAGGTTTTTTTACCTGTTTGCCGTTGTACTCCACTCCCATTTTGTGTTCCAGCAGTCTTGTCGCAAGCATCTCGTTCTCGCTGGTGGTGTTGGTCTTGCCCTCGCCACCCTCTGTCTTGTTGTTTGACAGTTGATTGAGCTTTGCTCGGATCTGCTTAGGTGATGGGAAGTTATCAATCTCTTCAGTTAACATTCCCAGAGCCTCTTGGAACGCCGCAGGCGACTCTCGGCTGAATGATTGATAGTGAACCTTACCCAGTTCAGGCCAATCGCGTTTCTTGAACGGATGCAGTGCAAACCATTGCTCGTACATCGCTGTGAATTCGTTTTTATCCATTGATTATCTCTCTATCAAATTGCATTACTAATCTTCCAATCTCAGCAACCAAGGGCGGGACTACCGCATTGCCTAGAGCTTTAAGTCGGTGTGATCTATTGGGAACCCCATCAGCCACTCGACCCACGTCGGGTTCAGGGAGCCATACTGCCCCTGCGTTGTCAAAGCATCGTTCAGACTGTTCGTCGCGCCCCGACCCGATGCTTCCAAGGTTTCCGGCTTCCTCCCTCCTTTGTAATCCCGAGCCGTTGGTGTTGGCCACAACCCAGACTCTATCCCTTCGGTGGGGGGCATCGACGGCACAAGCTGGAAGTACAAACGTCCAGCAGGTGTAGCCTTCCCCTTCCAAGTCAGATAACACTGTGTCGAGTTCCATCGGGATGATTCCAGAAACATTCTCGCCAATGACCCATCTGGGAGCCACTTCGCGTATGACTCGCAGCATCTCTGGCCAGAGTGCGCGGTCATCTTCCTTGCCTCGTTGCTCCCCAGCGACACTGAATGGCTGGCAGGGGAATCCCCCGCAAACAAGCTCAACTGATCCTCGGTACTCATATCCGTTCAACTCCGTGATGTCTGAATGAATGGGGAGTGTCGGCCAGTGCTGGGCCAGTATCTTTTGGCAAAAAGCATTCTGTTCACAGAACGCTACAGTCTCCATGCCTACCGATTCCAGCCCGATTGAAAAGCCCCCAATCCCCGAGAACAAATCCAAAACCCTCATGTATCCCCCTGAGATGCGGCAGTTGATTGCTTTAACAGTGAATAGTCGCGGGCTGCGATCAAGCAATCTAATTCTCTTACCCCAGTGGGGAGGCTGACGCTGCCGCTCGCCTGCCCGAAATACCCGCGATCAAATGTTACCTACGATCCGTTGAGTCCTTCACCATTTTTTTTATGCCATTGCACATGATGTGCTTGACACATCCAGACAACATTCAATGGCTTGAGATAATCATTATGGTGGGCAACAATGTTTTCATCCGTACCGCAAACGACACAAGGCTCTTTGAATAACTTGTTTTGTGAGATCGCATTACGAACAATCCGGTGCGCTCTAACCTTGTTAGGGTATTTTGAACGATACTCTTTTGTGTACCCATGTTTCTGCCTATTCCCCCTTCGCCTGTCGTATTCCCGGTAGTGTTCGATGTTTGATTGCCGATTCTTTCTAACGTCAGTCTTATTGCAATCTTTGCACTTATTAAGATGCCCGTCAGCCATTGCAAAATGCTTGTAAAATTCGGAGAGCGGCTTGCTCTCCTTACACTTAAAACACTCTTTCATTTCGTCTTCCCCGCTCTGTATGTAGAAATTGAATCTACACTGTACCCAGAACGGGGTCAACTAAAAGGTATATCATCCTCGAAATCATCTGTCTTCGGCGTTACCGCTGCCTGTGGAGCCTTGAACGCAACCTGATTGTTGTTTGGCTTCCAAGTGTTCACTTCGGCGTACCACTTTCCTGACTGCGCCTCTTTGACCTCCATGTTGACCCATTCATCGGTTTGGCTGTTCAGCCACTCCATGACCTCCTGGCGCTTCAGGTTCAATTTGAATTTGACATACGCTGGAGCGTTTTCATTTGGTGGCTTAACGTAAAGCCCTTGCGCGAATACCTTATCGCTCATAAATACCTCATTACGGTGGTGGTGATTGCCGCAGTAGCGGCGGCTAGTCCGATGATGTAAACGTATTCCAGCTTAGTCATCTGATAGTAAACATCGTCCGTTGGGACGAGTTCACTTGGTTCCTTCTTCGATTCTTTTATCACCTGGTCAGCAGCGTCTAGCAATACCTCTTTAGTAACTCCAAGTTGGCGTTGACCCGTGAGCTGCTCATGCAGGATCGCTTTATTGATGATGAATCTACGCTTGTTGCGCTCTGATCTCTCTATCTGCTGCCTGAACAGCAGGTTGTCTAAACCCTTCCTAATCTGATGGGATGTGGCGCTGCTTTTTCTCCGCCGTAGCTCTGTCCGAATTGACGTATAAGTTGCTGACCCATTGTCATTAATGACATCAAAAATGTCTCGTGATATGCCTCTCTGCGGCCTGTTCATTTTGGATTCTCCATTTTTCTGATTGCTGAACGGATGTTGCTTGGAAGCTCTGCCCACACCGCCAGCTTCATGTCACTGTCGGAGCGAAGCTCATCGAGCAATTCCTTCATACCCGCGTGATCTTCGCTGGTAGTGGCTTCCATGAGGAGGGAAATATAACTACTTAGTTTTCCCTGATCGACCTTGATGCCCTCTTCCTCGAGGACTGTCTTGGTGACTGATTGGGGTTTGCGCTTGGGAGGCGACTTGATTGCCGCGTTACCGTCATCGTCTTCATCAGCAGCGATTCCACAAGCTAGAACCAATGAATACCTTTTGCCGTATGACAACGCGCTACCTAACCCGTGGGCATTGTTTCGGTCAATGGGAACGGGGACAGGCCCAGTAGATAGTTCTTCGCCGTGGCCGTAGAAGACGGTCTCGACGGCTATCCCACCATCCATCGGAACTGACTTCTGAACGTACGCTATTCCGTTCGCATTGAGCGCCGGTTTAACAGCGTCGATCACTGACTTCAACGAGGCAAACTTCGATTTGAAGTGCGGGTTTGTCTGGTCAAACGTCGCATGGGACATTTCTGACTGCGCCTTTACCAAGGCGTCAATTAGTGTTTGTTTTGAATCCATCTATATCGCCCTTTTCGAGTGTCGCGCCCGAAGTTTTCGTGCATTTATCGCTTCCAGCGTTTCAGTGTTTCTATTCCAGAAAATATCATCTCCTATTATCAGGCTCTCTTTGGAGCTAACGACAATGGGATCTATACCTTTGTACTTCTCTTTGAACACCTCTGCCGCTCCTAGAGCGTCTTCTTCGTGTGCGTATCGCCCATCCATGAACGGCGTCCCGACAAGCAAGACTAAGTAACCCATTTCACTTTCTCCATTAGTTCATTCAGTTGGGTTTGTATGTATTCGTATCTCTCGACCGAATTCTCAGGTAAGTCGCAGGTATCGACGATTTCCTTCCAATCGTCTATGAACTGCGAAGAACCCTTTTCCTTCTCATCCATTCAATATCTCCGTTATGCAGCCGACTTGTATCCCATCGTGGTATACAAAGTATTGGCGAGCGGGGTTTGAGTTGATGACATCAGCAGGCTCAAGAGCCGATCCGATGTCAGATTTTTTGCCGTCGTGCTGATGCTGCATGACAAGCAAGCAGTCATTGTTACGCATGTAATCAACGACAAATTGCATTTCTTCGCGGTTCTCACCGATTAAACCTTGGCCCCATCCCCTGAAGCCTCCGCTGGAGTCCTGTCCATACCAGTGGACTTTGAATTCTCGGTCGAAGTCGCGTGTCTTGTCGCCGCTACAGTATTCGCAGAACGGCATCATACGTCCTTCGTCATCTTCAACGTAGTCGCAGACTTCGTGGCATACGCCACATATATCTGCATCGAGGGCGTGAGGGTTTTTGAAGTGGTAGTCTTCCCGTTCCATTTTGCCCCCTTAAAAATTGCGCCAGTAACAACGGTGCTCTGAAATGTTCGCCTTGATCTTCGCCTTCGCTTCGTCAAGCGTCTCTACCTTGTAGACCCAGCCGCATAACTCAAACTCATAAACCGCTGGCTCGTCATCTTCCGTGAGATAGGCGATATCGACGTTGTAGTAGCTCGTTGTTTTCATGTCTGTTCCTTGTTGTTGTTAGACTCCATGATACGCTATTGGTTTACCCAATCAACTACTTTAGTAAACTTTCTGAAGATAATTGTTGCAACTGCATCCAAGAACCCTGAATATAGCGTCATGGAAACGGAAGCCTTCAGCAAAGTAGTCAAGATCGTCGGATCTAAAGTTAAGATTGCACAGCAGTGTGGTGTTAGCCCGCAGGTAGTCCAGAAGTGGAAATCTGTGGTACCTGCAAAGCATGTTGTGAAGCTGGAGAAGTTGACGGGTGGAGAAGTGAGACGTGAGGAATTGCGTCCAGACGTATTTTACGACTAGCGGCTGGCCCCAGCCTCTCCTCCCCTGCTTCCCCCTGACTGGGGTCGGCCCTTTTACAGACCAAGGGTATCCTTACCTTGTTAGCTCGTACCCGTCCGAGTGGTCGAAGGCGGGGACAAATTACGCTCTACGGAAGTAGCAGAGGCCAGGAATGGTGCCGGTGGTTGACCGGTTGAGCACAACGACCAAAGACAATTTGCTTGAATCTGGGCGTCTTAGTAGGAACGCCAAAGTGAACACTCGTTAAAGGTGGCAAAAACCCTCCCCCCCAGTTGATATATGGGTATGGGAGGTGGGCAACGTCTGGGCCAGCGTGGAAATGGTCGAGTGAAAATACGGACTAGCAATACAGACAAAGATTGGTATGGGCCACCAAACCCTACTAAATGTCATCTGTGGGAGAGAGATAATGGATCGAATGGATAAGATACTTGATAGGTTGAGTGAACGTATAAATGAGTGGGAGAGAGCAAGCAGAGACGCAATCGAGGCGGAAACTAATTTCAAGTCTTTTGAAGCGATGCAGCAGAAGGCGCACATGGATTCTGGGGCAAGCGCAGCTAAAGCACAGACAGAAACTAGGTCAAACGGGGAGTGGGCAGACCACTATCGCGCAGTCCAACAAGCCAGTTTGATTGCGGAGAAGCTCAAGAAGCAGATCATGCTGGGCCAACTGGCATTCGACGCGGAGCGAACCAAGCAGGCTAACCAGCGCAAAATCGTCTGATGGCAAAGAAATCCACTACTTCAACACTTCGCGCTAAAGCATTGAAAACATTACAAAAGTTGCGGAGAATGGAGTGTGCCGATGACAATGGTTACGCCAAGTGTGTGTCCTGTGGGAAGCTAGATCACTACAAGAGCATGGATGGTGGGCACTTCATCCCGAAAGGTTCATCAAGCCGATGGTCGCTCGAGGAGACCAATATCTGGGCGCAGTGTAAGGGCTGTAATGGATATGGCATGAGGCATGGTAGTGCCGAGGCTCAGTACACAATCCATATGATCGACTTCTACGGAAAGGATTACGTTGAGCACATGCTGGCAACCAAGAAAGATCCGATCAAATACTACGCAGCAGATTACCGTGAGATGATTGCAGATTGGGAAGAACAGATAAAAGGCCACGAACGCAGGCTGGGTGAGCGCAGATGAGACCACCCCGCGCACTTGCTCAAGAGATGGTTAGGGCGATGGACGCAGCCATGAAACAGGTGTGGGACGCAGAGCCAAAGAAAGAATCGGATGAAGGATTGAAGCGGCAGGTGTTTGCGCACGTCTGCAATTCTTACATGAGACGAGGCGGATATGGCAAGACCGAAACTACCGACTGACCACGAAGTGTTTGCGACCGAGTTCTCATCAATCGGCGCTCAAGGGATGGCGAGCCGATACGATGTAGGAATTAGAAACGTATTCCACAGACGGCGCAGGGCAGAGGAGGCGCTTGGTCGAAGCATCTCAGTCCCCGCTCACCTTTCAAGAGACAAAACGCCCAGACCGTCAGTCCGTCAGGTTCTGAAGGTCGAGAAAGACCTAGTGATACTCGTGGGATCAGACGCGCATTACGAGATCAACACCGTCACCACTGCCCACCTCGCCTTCGTTGAACTAGCCAAACAGCTTCAGCCTGATGTTATCGTCTTGAATGGTGATCTGTTGGATGGCGCATCCATCAGCCGACACGCTCCAAATGGGTGGGAGGAAAGGCCCACAGTCGAGCAGGAACTAAACGCTGTTCATCAACGGCTGGAAGAAATCGAGAAGGCTTCGCCAAGCTCCAAACGGTATTGGGTGATGGGCAACCACGACTCTCGGTTCGACATGAAGTTGGCTGACGCTCTGCCGCAGTACAAGGGCGTCCCTGGATTCAGTCTGCGCGAGCAGTTCCCAGCGTGGATATTTTCCACAAGCCTATGGGTTGAAGGTGCCGAGCGACCAATCATGATCCGACACAAGCCCATCGGCGCAGGCATCACTGGGGGGCACAGAACCACGCTGATGTCTGGAACGCATACCGTCTCAGGACATACTCACCACCAAGAAGCCAAGCCGTTCAGCGACTACACAGGCACGAGGCTGGGCATTCAATTGGGGACAATGGCGGAACCTAACCAACCGACGTTTGATTACGCAGAGGACTCACCCAAGAACTGGTCTTCGGGCTTCGCAGTCCTGTCGATCAAGAACAACTTTCTCTTGCAGCCTGAGTTCGTGCGGGTTCATGGCCGACACGCCGCTGGAGAATACGAGTGGCGCGGGGACATTCATCGAGTAGAATACGAATGATGAAAGAGATAGACGCATCACAATACATCGTCGCTAACCAACTCAACTACCTTAGTGGTAGGGTGGTTCAATTAGTGACGGAGTACGGCGTCACGAAGGACATTCAGGTGTTAGAAGAAGCCTGTCGAGACCTAGCTACACTCGTCCAACGCGAGCGATTCATTGAGGAGAGATTTGGTGCCGACGATTCTGATTGAAGATCTGGAGCCGAATTGCCAAGTGACAGTGATCGTGTCTGATCTTTATGAGATGGACACTAACCCTAACCCACCAGCAGAAGCTCCGGTTGAGGAGAAGGCGGAAACAATCTGGCTGGTTAGCAAGAAGGATGCGACGTAACGATGGTATATCTTGAACGCTTTGCTTATCTGGAATCAGGCACCCTTGGTAAGTTAACAGTCGGGCCTTGGTCTTGCTATACGATTGAGCGCCCTTGGAAGGATAATGAGCCGAATGTTTCGTGTATCCCAGAGGGTACATACAAGTGCGAGCCTTTTAGCGGCGACAGGTTTAAGGATGTTGTGCAGATCCTAGATGTGCCTGGGCGGACATTCATACTGTTTCATGTCGCAAACTTCCCGCACGACATTGAGGGCTGCATTGGCGTCGGGGATCGTTTTGTTTCTGACGCATTGGAGCCAGCGGTGTATAATTCAAAGAAGACCTTGGCCGGTTTTTTCGATGTGGCTGGTCGAGACTTCGATCTTACAATTCGAGGAGTGAGGGCTGAAATATGAAATGGGATTCAATCAAAGGCTTAGTGGGCGCTGTCGCCCCGACAATCGGTGCAGCCATTGGAGGCCCGGTAGGTGGTGGAGCAGGAAAGATTCTGGCCCAAGTGCTAGGCGTTCCCGCAGAACCACAGGCTGTACAGAAGGCTCTTAGCGAGGCATCGCCAGAGCAACTGGCTGAGATAAAGAAAGCTGACCTAGCCTATAAGACCCGTCTTGCTGAGTTGGAAGTAGACATCTTTGAGCTTGAGACTGCTGATATACAAAACGCTCGGGAGGCGGGTGCGACAGATTGGACTCCCAAGGTCTTGGCGCTGATGGCGTTCCTGTTCTTTGGCGGATACGTCACTATCGTAACGATCAGTCCATACCAGCAGAACGAGGCGATAATCAATCTGGTTCTGGGTTACTTGGGCGGCATTGTTTCCGCTGTTGTTAGCTTCTACTTCGGCGCAAGCAATAAGGCTGACAAGTAATTGGATATTGTCGTTGACGTAAAGAAGGCGCAAGACAAGTTCAGGGCTGCGAAAGACCAGATCCCCTTGGCTCTGAGCCACACATTCAACCGTCTCGTGTATGAGATTGCAGTGGGTGATGGTGGTAGTGGTGTTCTTCGGAAGGAAACAGATCGCAAGCTCGATAAGGGTGCGGAGCGGTTTACCCTGTCTGGATTTCAGTATCGAAAGTCCACGAAGAAAGACTTAGTTGCCGAGGCTGTTGCCGACTTTACTGGTGGAAGACTAGCGCCCGATGGTATCTATAAAACGGGTGGGGGCAGCGAGAGAAAGAGGGAATACCTAAGAACCATCTTGAATGGCGGTACCGTCAAGCCTGTCGGGACTAGGCAGACTCTGATTGAGCCAATCACAAAGAACATCAAGCTGAATAAGCATGGCAACCTGTTGCCGAGCAAGTTCAATAAGTTGAGAGCGCAGGCAGCGGACGCAAAGCGACTAGCGCCTGGGGGCAGGGATCAGATTCTTGCAGGCTCAAAGACAAAGCCTAAGCTGAAGATTGCAACGAAGGGCAAGAAGAAGGGTCAAGCTGTAGGTAAGGCTTCACAATACTTCTGGGGAACCCCGAGAAATAAGCCGAAGAACGATAAGAATTATGGCTTGTGGGAGCGGATGAACAGAAGCCAGAAGAACCCATATGGTACTGGGGTTAAGAAGATAATCATGGCTGGTCGGAAGTCTCGACAGCAAAAGCGCATGGTTCAAGGCCGTGAGATCTCACATAAGCACTTTATGCGGAACTACAATCGCCAGTTCCTGAAGAGCTTTGCTATGGCGATGCGAACATCACACCAGCGATCAAGAGTAATCGACTCGTTCAACGAACGCCGTAAATCCTAACGGCTATCCCACGAAGGTCAAAGGCTATCCAACGCAGCCCACGATCAGGCACAACCAGGCGGCTATCCCACGCAGCCACAAAAGCTATCCCATGAAGCTCAAAAGCTATCCCACGGAGAGCCAAAGGCTATCCCACGCAGGTCATTTACTATCCCACGCAGTACTACGGCTATCCCACGGAGTACCACGAAACCGCCATTGAGGGCGGTTGGTCGGGCCGGTCGGGTCTAAGCCTTTGATTTTGCTGGGTTTTTCCTAGTCGGTCGGGAGGCGGTCGGGAGGCGGTCGGGCGGTGCCTGAATGGGTGCGGATAATTCGGCAAAAAGGGGTGGTTGACGGGGTGAGGCGGGGTGTCTCGGTCGGGTTTCAGGGTGCGGGGTTTTGGGTGGTGCCTTTATAAGCGAAAAAAATAAACCGAAAGTGTAAAAAAGGGTGGCGCATGACTACAAAGTAGGATTAGAATGTATCCATCGGGCGGCGGGTGCCTCTCGGTGTTAACTAAAAAGGATACGAAAAAATGCAATACGCAATACTCTCTGCTACATGGTGCGCGATTACTGCGCTTCTTCTTATGGTCGCCATTGCTGGCGGTGCCACCATTTACGCTTTCACCTTCGCGGCCACCATATCCGCGCTCGCCGCCGCCGCTAGTTTTGGCGCGGCGCTGATAATCCGATTTTTGGGGGTGAAGTAATGCAAGAGCAAAAAACATGCGTCGAGTTGATCGGCAACCATTTAGCATCGCGCCTCAATGATTTGGATGAAATGGTGCCATTTTTGCGGGCTGAGGACATTGAGATCGGAGAGTTCGACGCGTTCAAAATAACGGCCCATGTCCGCATGTTGGATGAACGCTATAGCTATGACGTGCACGGCGATTTTGCCGGCGGCCATAGTGCGCGGGAGTTTATCGCAATGGAAATATGCGACGAAGTGGCTGACGTACACCGCGACAATCAGTTGGATGATTTTCATTCCTACGGGTTGTGCGCCGATGCTAAAAAGGACGATCACGGCGCTTATATCGAATGGCAACTATCATTCGGCGGGCCTGCCGATGGTTTCCGGTTTTACATTACGGCTGACGGGCAACCTCACCGAATCACCTATTACTATCACGATTGGTTCGACGGTGCCGAGCGGGTGCTGTCGGGTGATGATCTGGAATTATTGCGCGATGCTTTCGTGATGATGTTCGGAGACGATAGCTATGCCGCCGAATTCTGGGGCGATCAAATGGAGGGCCGCCACAATGGATAACAGAAAAACGGGAACGGCCTTCTGGCTCATGGATAATTTGCGTTACAACGGATACGAAATCATCCATACGGGCGGGGGTTGTACTGCGTTCTACAAACGATTCGGATCGTGTGAGGTGATGATTACCCAAGACGCGAGCCACGAAATCATCCCTGAATATATGTCGGACGTTGGGCTTGTGATTGGTGTCTATCCCGACGATTTGGAAGGCCAGCACCTATTCTATCTCAACCCCACCCATACCGATTGGGCGATAATTTACGACTCGGTCGAAAAGGCCGAAACCGCCGCGAAAGCCATTGATGGCATCGCGGCATTCCAGAAAATCGAATCATAGGAAAAACCAATGAATCAGAAAAACGAAAGTGTAGTTGTTCGGCTTCGTCCAATGGGTGAGATGCTGAAAAGGAAACAGCGGGAGCCGGTGATCGCTGGGCGTTCGCGTCGGGATTTTGCCGAGTCGGTAAGCGATGCGGCGGAAAGGGTACGCCAAGACAATGCGAAGGCGAGCCAAGAGAATGTGAGGGCGGGGGCTTGGGCTTTCGCCTCGGGTATGGCTTGGGCGTCGTTCGTTCTCATTGTCATCTACCAGTTAACGGGGGGTGCGGCGTGAAGTTGATCAAATCGCGCAAGGCGTACACTTGCGATAATTGCGGCGAAGGAATCGCCAAGGGTGACCGATACGCCAAGAAAACGAAGAGAATCGGTAGCAGTAAACCCGACACCATAGAGGCGCGGACAATGGATAACGGCGACCGATATCCCGTTATCGTGTCGCATGGTTTTAGCTATGCCGTCCAAATTTGCGAGGGGTGTGCTGTATGAGATACCGAAACGGATACCCCGCACCCTCGCCCGCGCTTATTGTGCGGCGCATGGATGACCTAGGACTCGACCACGCGCAGCTTGCCGCGCTGTTAGATGTCAACCGCTCCACCCTTGGCCATTGGCGCTCGGGCCGTCGGACGCCTCAGTATGTCCATGCTCGGGCATTGTTCGGCCCTATCGACCGGCTGGAATCGGTGCCCGCATGGGTGGGGGGTGAGGAATGAATCCGACTATCGTTTTGACAGACCGAGAGGCGACATTCCTTGAGCAATATTTGGAGACGGCATTCTGGGCTTCAGATATCGAGCCGCAAGAGATGGACGGCGATTGCTACCGAGAAGCGATTACTGACTGTCTAGCGTTCTATTCTCTGATTAAATGCTATCTGAATGACGATAACCGTTATCAGGCCGCGCATGATTTCTATTTATCACGCAATGGCCTCGGCTCGGGGTTTTGGGATAGGCCGAAAGCCTACAGCTACGTTATCGGCAACTATGCCGATAAATTCCAGAAAATCGCGGAGGCGTTCGGGCGCACCGATTACTACACTTCAACAGGGGAGGCGTTCAATTGAAAACCACACGACCACAACGCGAAGCAATAGCGCGCCTATATCGGCGCGTGATGGACTCAGACAACCCGCCGGAAGGCCTGAGCTATAGGGAATGGCGTCGGGACAACGTGCAACCGACATTCTTTATGGACGATGCCGTCGTGGTATCGCTCCCATGGTGTTTTGTCGCTGTCGAGCGCGACGGGTACGCGCATAGCTAAACCATCCCACTAACCCACACAGCCCGCGCAATGCGGGCTTTTTTGTGCCCGCTCGATAATCCTCCCACCTACCTAGACGCGCAGCCACGCGCAGCCCTACCGCCTACCTAGTACCGACCGCCCAAGCTACCGAGTAGCACGCCCGCAACCACCCGATAACGCAGCCCGCATCCCACGAAGGCCATGAGAGGCCGAGAATGGCCGTCTAAGCGACGTTCAGACTTTCCTTAGGCATGGGGAGGGGTCAGGCGTTCGCCCCTGTACGGGCACTGTCGAAGGTACTCCCGCCATGCCAGCCCACGGGTGTTTACGCGG
>Ga0208643_1001233_pt1 | contig 14848 bp, 12 predicted proteins | sample VirMetDEL_Nov_12_FD_184516 | JGI IMG/M metagenome (GOLD analysis project Ga0208643, IMG submission 184516) | Aqueous microbial communities from the Delaware River and Bay under freshwater to marine salinity gradient to study organic matter... | ecosystem: Environmental > Aquatic > Marine >... | reverse complement strand
TGTAGTACTGCAGGGTATCCAGCACCTGGGCCTCTTGCTACGCCGCCAGTTGCATATCCTGCAACCTTACCTGCAGAGCTCATTATTCCGCCGGTTCTTGCACCCGGAGCGCCTCCGAAGCCAAACACGCTCGCACCAAACTTTAATGCAGAAGATAGGAAGCCACTTCCACCCTCCCCGCCGCCGAATAAACCACCAAGCATACTACCAAGACCAGAGAACATTGAACTAAATAGGTCTCCACCGCTTGTGAATACACCCTTTAAACCCTCTAAGAAAGGTGTGTCTTTATCAAACAGTGTAACCATGCTTTCCTTAAAGTTATCTAAAGCGCTAGGTAAAACCTCTGCTATACCTTTTGAGCCTGGTGGTGTAATAATTCCTGCATCTGGTTTTGTTGGGTCAGGGATGTTCTCAGTTATTACCTTAGATAGTTCCGGCAAAGATTCGGCAGCAGCAATACCCGTTCCTAAGATTCCTGCTGCTTGAGTAGCTCCTGCAACTATTCCAGCTGTCATAGCTTGGGCACCCGTAGTAGAGCTTGTGGTAATGGCTGTAGCCATTTTAGTAGACGGGCTGTCAAATATGCCATCTAATAAGCTTTCTGTCAATTGCTCTGATAATTTGTCTGCTAAGGAACCTAAGACGTTTTGAGCTAATATTAACATAGCGTCTTTGAAGCTGCTCTCTTCACCTTTAATGAGTGAAGATATAGAACTTGCCATTCCAGAGGTAAGAGAGCCCCTTAAAGTTGCTTGCATCTCATATTGGTCAGTTAGCTTCTGATTCTCGGCAACCACTTCTTTTGTTTGAGCAATAAACTCTTTCGTAATTGGGATGCCTTTGTTCATGGCTTCTATAATTAGTTCTTGTACTTTCTGCTGCTTCTTGCTCCAAGCAAAGTTATTAGACTTAAAGTTTAAAAGCTCACTCTCTGCTCTTACATTATTGAGTATAGTTTGTCCAATATTCTGCTCTATTACCAGTTGTTGCTTGGCAGTCTTGAGCGCTTCTTCTGCTAATGCTACGGCCTGACCTCTTGCCACTACTTCTTCTTCTTTGATACCCGCCTCGCCTGCTTTTTCTCGTGCTGCGGCTAAGGCCAAGGTGGCCTGTGCTTCTTTATTGGCTAAATCTGCGAGGCTATTGCCTCGTCCTGCGGCTGCTTGTCCAAACCCAAAGCTCGCTGTACCAGAAGCATTTAAAGCTTTTTCTCTTGCAAGTTTTACCGAATGAACATCAAGAGCATTCTGCCCTTTCTTTAATTCAAGAAGTTCTTTTTCAATACCGAGATTTTTTCTGCTTTCTTCGGTTAAAGTCTTTTGTCGAGCAATCTGCCCATCTAAAATTTTATTCTTGGAAGTTGCTGCATCAAGTCCAGCTTGGGCATTTTCTATAAGAGTCTTATCTTTGCTATTCACTGCGGCAGCCAATGTCTCTGTAGCAATGATCTGAGCACTGAGAGCTTCGGCTTTTTTAGCTTGTAGCTCGTTATCGTTAAGAGCTAAGTCGTTAATTCTATCATCAATTGTTAAACCACGAGTTTTAGCTGTTACTAATCTTTCTCTTAGTGTTAGTGCCTCGGCATAGTTAGCATTAATTTTTCCTGAATTATCGGATAGACGCTTTTCAAGATCAACAAGCATTTTATTTTGTGCTACAGCTTTCATATAAAGGGCTACGTTATCAGTCACAATTTTAAATTGTTCTCGCATTTCAACTGTCAAGGCCTGTTGTCCTGCAAGAGCTGGGTTAGCTACTTGTGTCTCCCCTTTCTTTATATTGGTACCCTCATGGTAATCAATCGCAGTTACTGTCGCTGGAAGCTTATTAAGCGCTATTTGCTTATTTCTTAAATTCTGCATGGCTTCTCCAGACATGTCTAAGGTATCTTTTAACCCTGCCAGAGCAGTTTTAGAAGTAGCAGCAGCTTTTGTAATATTTTCTGTTAAAGACGCTAAGGGGTTGATATCAGTGGCTTTACCGGTTATAGCTACCAAAGACTTTTGGACTTCATTAAGCTGTCCTGGAAGGCTTTTTACCGCTGCACCAAACTCTACATACTTATTTGTTAGATTATTAACCTCTATTTTTTGATCTTTAGTTGCAAAATTATTATCAAGTAATAGTCTTCCAAACTTTGTGAACTCTGGGTTTACTGCTCGTCCTAAATGTGCCGCGGTCATTACAAGCTCAGCACGCAATTTAGTAGCTTCTTTACTATTTGTACCGAGTGCTTTGGCCGTATCTTCGTACTCTGCGATTCTCGCCGCAAAGTTTGCCTGGCCCGCCATTGCACCTCTTTGTGCAGTCAGGTCGTCCAGCTGTAGATTTACTTTTTTAGTAACCTCGGCCATTTTCTCAAGCTCTGAATTTAGAATCACCGCTTTGTCTGCAAACCCCTTTGCTGCCTCGGTTGCTTCTTGTATCTTTTTAGGGACAGGGAAAATATATTCAAAAGCAGCATAAAGAGCAGATCCTACCATTGCGATAATACCTATCCAACCTAAAAATGACATAAGTGTTGCACCAACTGCTGCTGCTGAGGCACCAAAGGAGATCATACCTGCTTTCATGCTTGCAAAGGTTACTTTACCCTGTGCTCCCCATACTTTTAACTGCTGGGCCATTGACATAGTAGCCTGCTTATGTATAGATACTTCTTTATTAATAATTGCCATTCTTGTTGTATAAGATGCGCGCATGTCTGCTATTTGTTGAGCATTCATATGCTTAAACATTCCGGTTCTTTTATCAAGACTCTTTTTAAGCTCCATTTCTGCATTGGATAAAACTTTGTTCGCCTGCATCTGCGCTTTCTTAGTCTCTGACGAACCCATTAAAAAGTCCATAGCACCTCCACCCTTGAGTTTTGTAGGGGCGGGAGTTTTACCATAGGCTTCTTGGGCTGCAGAGATTGCTGCTTCTCGACTGCCCGTCATCATTGTTTGTGTCTTCTTAATAGTTCTTTGTAGATTCTCTAAGTGGGCTTCATGCTCGGCTACTCCTATATTGGCAGTTTTCATTGCCGCCTCTGCGCCTTTACCCATCTCTTTAAAGTTTGGTAGTATTGCGGTTAGTATGCTTTTGCCGAGAAGCAAAAGAGATGCCGATAATGCAAGAGTATTGCCAGATAAAAAATCAAAAACAGGTCGAAGACCTGCAGTAACACCTTGTTTTATAGTATTAAGTAAAGAATCAAAACTAACTAAGAACCTATTCAAGGAAGCAGCAGCAGGATCCATAATCTTTTCTATAGCACCAAACTTTTGCTCTGCTTGAGTAAGTACTTCGTTAGCTACTGCTTGAGATTGCTCAAACTGGGTTAGGGTCGTAGCGGTTTTACCAATTTGAAGAGCGTAGTTCTTCTTTGCAGTTTCAAGGCGTAGAATGATACCCAATTCATCAAGTAATTCTGGTTCTGCTTTTGTAACACCTCGGATTAGTCGATCAAAGGAATCGCCCAGATCTCTGCCCAAAGCAATGGAAGTATTTTTTGCTGCCTTACCAAGTCGATTCAACTGGTCGGGGCTGAGTCCTGCTGCTGTACCAATGGCTGCGGCTTTTGAAGCTGCGGCATAGCTAAGCTGTCCGTCTGTTGCGTCTTTCAAACCCTGTGTTAAAGACTTATATGCTACGCCTGATACAGCTCCGAGAGCTTCTTGACCTGCTATAAGGTTTGTGATATCGCTTGCAGATTTTAAAAACTGAAAAGCTGCTGATAAAGCAAAAACACGAGAAGCAATTTCAGCATAAACACCAACCATGCCGCCCATACCACCCTGCATCTTTGCAAATGCTTTAGTACTATTGGAGGTAGCTTGCGCTACACCCTTTTGACCTTTGCTATAGTTATCGGACGATTTTGAAGCCCTATCAAGACCTGCTCCGGCCTTGTTTGCGTCACGAGCAACTTTCTTTAAGTTACCTTTATCATCAATAAGTATATCAACTTGGACTTTATTATTTGCCATTAGCCTTTCACATTATGGGTGAAATTCTTTCCACCGCCCGCAGACTTTCTTTCCTCTGCCTTTCGCTTTCGTTCTGATTCTTCGTGTCTGTAATTTACTGTAACACCTTCATACATTTTCATAATGTAGAGTATTGTTTTTGGTTCTTCTATTTGGTATAAGTTGAAGAAGTATTCTAAGTTTGACCAGTCTTTGCCCATATAGGTTCCAGACATTCCTTCCCATCTATCTTCAAGAAGCCCGGATATAAAAAATGCCACTTGGACCTCTCCAGGAAAATCTGAAGGGTCGAGTGGCATCTTTTGAGGGTCTGGCTCTTGTCCTAATTGTTCGCAGAGACGCAGATATTTATCTACGTCTATTTGTCCGGAAGACTTTACATACTTAACAAGTAGGGAGCGTATCTCTTCTACTTGTTCCCAGTAAAATTTTCCAGATCGCCTACTGTTTCAGTTACCCAAGTATCAAAGTCACTTGAGTTCTTCATCAGCAGTTCAGCATTTTCCTGCGTAAATCCGAGTTCATCATCGGGGTCAAAAGCTGAGACATCTACCAAAAGAAGCTCTTCCAGGTAACGATATTTAAAGCCTGACCAACCTTTAATAACTGATTTACAGTATTCTAAGAGGAACTTATCTTCGTCAAGGATTTCTTCTGGTTGACGAGTCTTCTTACTAAATTTAGTTGTAACGCATTTCTTGCGAAGTTTTACTAACTCTTCCCTGGCTAAATAACACAGGTCAACAGTCATGCCTGTATACCCGGGAAAGTCAATTGTTACAGTTTTACTAGGAGTCATTAGACTCGCTAAAGAAATTGGGGTGTCGCTCATATTTAAATCCTTTATTATTAATTTACGGAAACAAAACAGGGGTGAAAAACCACCCCTGCTTCGATTTTCTACTACATAGTATAGTTCAATAGACCATAAAAGTCAAGAACTATTTTTACGCACCTTTATAGGTAATACTAAGCTCGTCGGTTTCTGCAATCGTAGAGGGCAGGCCGTGGAAAGTTGTACTCAATGATACGATATCGCCGATATCATGAGCAGGGACTTCCATGTGAGCAGTTGGTAGGGTAAACTGCATGCCTGGGCCGTTCAAAACTCCTGATGCGTCTCCACCAACAAACAAGTTAAGAGCAAAGCTATTAGTGGGCAATGAAGTTGCAGAAATTAGATCATCAAATAACTGACCACTGCCGCCCGCACCTTCGCCATCCAAATAACAATCGATTGAACCAGAAACTGTACGAGTACCTGTAACATGTCCCAGAGGAGCATTTACACAGCCCAAAGTAGAGGGGGTCAAGAAAGTAATATTATTCGAGACAGTAATGGTTCCACCAGTCAATACAACGCTATACGCACCCGCTGCTGATCCTGGGAATGCAGTTTGGTTTGCGCCGCCGTCTTGAGTTGCTACTAAAGAGAGAGTACTTAGACGGTTACGAATAAAGTTGCCAGTATCGTCACAGCTTGTACCTTCGTCAATTAGGTTAGTGGTAAGAGCTGTAGTCAAGTCTGCAAGAGCTACATCTTCAATTTTTGTGCCCATACCAGACCAATCAATAGTAGTAATACCATCAATATCAAAAGTCAAAGTAGCTTCATTTACACAACACTCAGTAATCTTGTAAACTACAGGATCTACTCCGTCATCTGCTGGGAAATGGAACCAAATAGTTGCAGTGCCAAGGGCAGATACGTTTGACTGACTAAAGTCGATATTAATATCTGTAGTATCTACGGTGGTATATGCGACACCAGCTGCTGCTGATTTGAAAGTAGAAGTAGCAGTGTCGTAGTAAGCTCCACCGGCTGCAAGAGCCCACAAAACTTCCTCAACTGCGTGATGATTACCAGCAGTGTCATCTGCTACACCCCCTGTACCAATTACTCCGCCTATAGAAGCGAAAGGACGTGCATAAGTTTGGAAAGACCATTCAGCGGCTGCCAAAGAATCATTAAACAGCTTACGACCACGACGGCTGACGCCTGCAGTGCTTGACATCTCATTAAGTGTTACTTCTACTGAGTTTGTTGCTTGAGAGAAAGAGAATCCGTCCAATACTGGAACCTCCCAAATAGCTGTACCGGTCTGAACATAAACCTTTACATCTCTGCTAAAATATAATTGTGACATATTTATCTCCTATATTGCCTTGAAAAGACCTGGGCGTGAACTTTTGCTCGTGCCAGTATTTTCTAGTATCGAATCTCTATTAGCATCTCTCCGACGCCTAAAGGTTCAAGTACACCTTCATCAGTATCAATACTGATGATTGTGATTTGTTGAGTATATTGAGTCACCCCTTGTGAATCAATATACGATACGCGTGAGTTAGTTTCTAACACGGTCTCTACGTCTTCCAATAATTGGTCGAGAGCAAGTGTAGCATTCTCACTATTTACATAACATCTTACAGTTACAGATAAAAACCTATTTTTAACTCCGCCACCTAAGTATTCGCGTGTTTCGGAACCGGCATTTAAATGAACTGCAGGAAAGTCGTCTACTTCGTCCCAGAAGAGAAGTCTGCCTTCTACGTTATTACTTAAATCGGTTAAATAAGCTCCCAGGCCGTTGATACCCTTTAGCTTAGTTACAAGTGCGTCAATGATCTGATGGCGTCTTGTAGTATAACCTCTTTCATTGGACATTACATTCTCCTGGTATAGAATCTTCCGATTGCGAATTGAGCTGCGATTTCTCGGATAGATTTATCGATTAATTTTCTTGGGTCTCTTTCTGGTGAGGACCAATTTCCAGTACTTCCCGTCTCAAAAACTTGATACGGATCTCTTTGGTATGTATAACCGATACTCGGGAAACCTCTTGCAGTCTGGGATATATCTGTTAGCTTTACGCTCTCTGCAAATCTGCCTGTTCTGTTTTCAAGAGCAGGAAGCTGCATATTCTTTCTTACTGTCTGCGGTAGCTCTTTGTTTATTGCTACAAGTAGGGCTAAGGGAGAAGAGCCTACGCCAGTACCTCTTTTCCTTGTAGCAGTCTTACCTATGGCCTTATCAGTAAAATGCTTTGCTTGTGCTTTACCGCCCTTTTTTTGTAGTTTTACTTTGCGAGACTTAGACTTATTAGGCTTTGAAGAAGCTCCAGTAACTTTTATATTCTTATTACCCTTTAAAGGCTTAGTTAGTGCTCGAACAACTGCCTTTTGCCTAGACCTAATTGGAGAGTCTGAGCCTTCTATTTCTGCCCATTCCGAACCTATTTTGTCTGCTACCTCTTTTAGCTTGGCATTGAGGTTAATAACCTCTCCCTTGCTAATAGAGTCACGATTGAGTGCCTTACTCTCAAGACTTATACCAATAGTATCCTTAGGTGGCCCCACTTTATTTCGGGTAATCTCCCATTCAATAGGTGCAGATAGTTCAGATATAACCTTTCGAGCTAAAGGACTTAAAGAAGTTTTCTTGTCTAAGTCCCATAATATCTTTTGTGCTTTTGCAGCTCTTTGTAGCGATACAGAAGAACCCTCTCGGTGTCCAATATCAAGAAACCCTTTTTTTGCTGCAATCAACTCTCTCTGATCGGAGGAGCCTCTATTCAGCTCTTTTATCTTTTTATTTAATGCGGTTATTAAAGGCTTTTGAGCGACTTGCTTTATCTTTTTAAATGTATTAAATACATTTGCTGATTTGCCAGGCTTAGAAGTAAGCACAAAAGAAAACTTACGGGGATTGCCTACAAACTCTGTACTAATAGTCCATTTAAACTTTGTGCTATTATAGTTGCTGGGGTGGAATTCATTATACAAAGTTTTGCATAGCTTTCTAACTTCAGTATCTATAATATCCTGCATGCCTTTAGTTAGCCGGCCTACGCCCTCTCGCGCAGCCATCTCTTCACTAACTTGCTTTATAATATCTGCTTCATCTATTTCTATATCGTGTACTTCATAGTTACTGACAAGGGTTCTGTATGCTTGTGAAGAGTTTTTAATGTCTGCCTCTATCCGAGTCAAAACAGCTAACATAGCCATCTTACTCATTAATAATTCTTATAAAGATCCAGAACGCGTTTAATGTGGTCTGGGAAGGCTACGTTGTTGCGTAGGCTTGTAGACGACTGGTTCTGAATGCTTGCGCCTGCTAAGGTTTGACGCTGCTTGCTCTCTGTCTTGAAGTAGTACGTAACCAAGTCAATAACAGCGAGTTTTAAATCTGTGGGGCAGTTTGCATATCCTGCCGTATAAGTTACAACTACAGCACCCGGACCCTGGGGGAATGTCTTATAACCGTTTGCACCATTGCTACGAAAGATACTATCTGTAGTCTCATCAAAGTAATACTCTAAATCTGCTGTAAGAGTATTATAGGCTTTTGAGATTGAATCACGCTCTTGAACTGATACGATAGTATTTACAGGGCTTTCAGTAAGCTGAACAGAGGTAGTAGTATAATTAATGCTATAAGTTTCTACCTTGTTTGAGGTAAAATAATCAACGAATGTATTATTACAGTAAGTTTTTACTAATTGACTTGCAGATTCAACAAGCGAAGTTAATACAAAATCGTGGGTACTCGAAGTGATCCCAACCGCGTCTTTGTATGTCTCTAAAGTTATTAAATTTGCCATAGTATCTGAAAGTCCATTAGTAAAAACTTAGGGGAGCGAACTCCCCCTCGTTTTTTACTCTTTATTATTAAGAGATGTAGCTGAGGCTCAACAGTGGCTCTGCACCGGCTGCACCATTTACCAGCTCATTGAAGCCCAAAGACTGAGTAGCAACGATAACACGACGCTGCTCAAGAACTTCGTAATCACTCTCAACTGCAACACCACGAAGACGTGGAACTACATAGTTAGGAGTATAGGCTGCGAAGGCTGCTGGAGCACCATTAGCTGCTGTTGGGAACTGCTCAGAGATAACTACTGGAGTACCGTAAACAGCACCAATAACACCTGAGATGCGAGTAGCAAGATCAGAACCTACTTCAGTTACAGTCTGGAAGTCTGCATCGTTCAGAAGATCGAAGTACTTAGAAGGGCTAACAATGTAGACCAGCTTAGTAGGATCGATACCATACTTGCCCATTTGAGTGCGCATGCCCAAAAGCATATCAGCAGTCAAAGGAACAGTACCAGCAGAATCCAGAGTAGAAGTAGCTGCGGTTGACAAAGCGTCCATACCGTTAAAGCCTTCACTACCAACTACAGCATTGATAAGAGCTGATTCAACACCAGTTGCGTGTGCACGGGCTACTGAATCTACCAACATAGGCATAAGGTTGATAAGTACTTGCTCGTCAACTTCATTTTCCATGAAAGTAGTAGAGATCAGACGGTGAGCAGTCAAAGTAGTTACTGCTGGCTTGCCGCCGTTAGTCAGGTTACCTGCAGTTGCAGCATTAAGGCCCCACTGTGCGCCGCCGTTATCCAACTGGATTGGCAGAGTAGTTGAGTTACCATTTACCTGAATTTCACGGAAAAGCTTAGCAACTTTGGTTTCGTTCATGATTTCTTTCTCGATCAAACGAGAAACTTCGGTATCAATAGCAAGACCTGCTACATCACCAGCGGCAGCATCGCCATAGCTGATACCAGCTTTTTCTTGCAGATTACGACCGAAAGAAGTGCTCATACCTTTACCAGTCATTACACCCAACAGGTGAGCATACATGAAGTCTTTGCCCCACTTAGAAATGTCGCCTTTAGCGTCTGAACGATCAGAGAAAGTACGCTTGCTGTTACGCATAGCTTCGATTTCTGCATTCTTCTCTTCGAGGTCTTTGCCGTACTTAGCAATTACTTCGTCAAACTTAGCGTCTTTTTCGTTGAGCTTAGCTTCAACGTCTGCCATAAGTTTTTCTACGCCTGACTGAATACCAGTCTTAACGCGGATGTCTTGAGCTTCAATAGCTTGGGCTTCAGCTTGCGCTTTTTCCATGTCTGCTTTCTCAGCTGCTTTTTGCTCGGCTTGCTTCATTGCGATTTTGGCAGCTGTATCTTCAGCTACTTTTTTAGCAAAAGCTTCCAAGTCGATGTTTTGGTTTTCCATTTTGATCTCCTGATCTGTAGATTTCTCTACGCTTTGCGGTGCGTCACTAGCTACGCTAGAAGTATTGACTTCGTCTTTAGCCAGAGACTGACCGGCTAGATCCACACGATTAGTGAAAGTTTTTTTGAATTCTTCATACTCAGCATCTGAGTCGAAAGACTTCGCGAGCGAAAAAGTGGCCGATTGGTTGCATGGGACCGATACTACCGATACCTCAAATAATTCAGCGTCCTTAATCATTAATCCGTCGGTTTCTTTAATATAATCAGCGTCCTTGATTCTGAAACCGACAGAAAAGGCTCCAAGAACACCGTCTTTAACAAGTTCGGCTACATTGCCGGGTGCATTTTTACTAATCTTACACTCCAGCTCCAGTCCGTTAGGGCCAGATTTCATACCTGTAGCTCTACCAATTGGTCTATCATAATCATGATTAAATAGAATAATTGGGTTTTTTTCAAAATTACTTAATCCACCTTTCTGCCAGGCTTCTGCTGAGATGGAGTCGCCTGCGCGATCAAAATCAGCTGTGCTTGCCATTCCTCGAATCATTACTGAACCATCTTCAGTTTCGAGAGCTTTAAAAGTAGACGTAAGATTAAAAATTTTATTCATCTTACTTTCCCATTTTTACTGCCGGAGCAGGCTTGACCGCTACTTTAGGCTTATCAGCTTTGGGCTTTTCAGCTTCTTGCTTTTTAGCTTCTGGCTTTGGTGCTTCCTTTGGCGCAGACTTCTTCTGTCCTGCCTCTTGAATTTGTTTCCACATATCTGGTTGACCAACCTCGATAGCTTTTAGGAATCTTTCCCACCTGTTAAAATATCGTTTGATATCTTGTACATTAATGGGGGTGTTTTTCATCTTGCCATACTCTACAATATTTTTAGGTAGGCCGTGCTCAAAAAAGAACGTTGCCGCATCTAAAATGATTACTTTTTTCTTTCTTATGGGTAATTCTGCCATATTATTCTCCTTCTGAATTTGACTGTGTAGGTGCGCCACCCTCGTCGGGGTTTGAGGCGCTACCTGCTATGTTTGCTGGGATTCTAATATCATCATGGCCGTCCATGTGATCAAAGCCAAGAGCAACTCGTGCTTCGTTAGCTGTAATAATTCCGGCGTTTACTAATGACGCATAATAAGCTGATGCATCCCGTAGCTCTGGCTGTAATGCTGGGATATTCGTTACGTCTTCACGAAGTTCAAAGCCGAAGAATCGCTCTAAGGCGTAGTTCAACTTTCGTACAATCGGAAGTACAGTTTCCAAGTAGTACAGTCTCATGTTTGGACGAATGTTTGCATTATTACCAGAATCTAATAAAATTGGTGCGATACCAAGAGCTTTCAGAATGATCTTCTCATTCTCTCCAATTGCTGTTTGGAAATCTAAATCTTTAAAGTTGACGTTTGAAAGAGGATCAACCTCAATACCGCCGTCAAGAATCAAAGGTCGTCTACCACCGGCAGTAGGGCTATAACGCTGCTGCCAAGCCATAATCATACGCTCTTTGATTTTATCTGATAGAGTATTTGGAGACTTTAGTACAAGACCTGGAACTGCTCCATTCTTGAAGAAGTTGTCTTGAAAGTCTCTCATGCGCTTTAAAAGTATCATAGTACGAAGCGCAGGCTTCAGACGAGATGTGCCTCTATAAATAGAGTAGAAGGAGTTTTCCTTCACATGAATAATCTCACTTGGAGAGTAGTCAACTTTCTCGTTGAAAGTAAATTTTTCAATGTAGGTAGTACTGCTTGCATGAATTACCATTTTATTTGCTGGTAAGTGATACAAGTGTGCGCCATCAAAGTAAATAAAGATATTACCATCAATCAAGTAGTCTGTAATTAGATTACGTCGAAAGGTGCTAATATCTTGAAATGGGTTTGGCTCTTTGTTTAAAAGAATATCTACGCGTGAACGCTTAATTCCTTTTATAATGCCACTTGAGGCAATTTGTCCAGATACCGCAGTTGGAATCTCTGCAACATCATCTACAATCATATTTACGCCGCGATTTACGATTTCTAAGTCTTCGTATGCGCGTTCATACTGGTAAGTATACTCACGAGACGGCTCAATATCACGCCCATAGTAACTTTGAGCGGGATTTAATTTTTCCTCTGCCTCAGCGTTTCTATTGCCTAAGATGTTATTATACCAAGCCATGTTTTTCTCTTTGAATCTCTACCCAGCGCATTTGTTTCTTTGCAGTCCCAAGCGCAGGATCTTTACCATAAATTGAATGCAGTTTTAAATGATGAGTATGACACAGTGTAACTGTGTGGTCATAAAGCTCAGCATGATGCTCTTCTATAAAATCATCCCGAAGTGATTGTATGTACTCTGGGTTATGTCCATTCTTTGACATCCATTGATTAAGCAATGGAGTTAAACTGTAGAAATGGTGAAAGTCAAGCAGCTCCGTCTCGTTGCAAATCTCACAAGCCGATCCTTTATCATACTTAGACTTTGCCTTATCTCGAACATACTTTACTATATCGCGTTTTAACTTAGGCATTTTCTTTTGACTTCCCGATTTTTCATTAGAAGAATTATATCTACTTTAAGGTAGCTTGTCAAACATTATTTTTAAGCAGGTGTCGCTAGAACGTGGTGTTTGCGGTAATGAATGAGTAAAGTGCGTAGCGCATAGCATCGGCCATGTGCGAAGCTTTGTTGTGCTTGGGCTTTTCCTTTATAAGGTTTGGGTTTGGATCCCACTGATACGCATCTACGCAGGCCAAGGATTCTTCTGCTGTTTGATCTATGATTAGTTTGTTATTGTCAATAATATTACTAACATGGCCAATACCATCTAAAACAGACTTCTTTGCATTGATAGTGGAAATTCCATAGTTCTGAGCGAAGTCAAATCGAGTTTGCTGTGCTGCGGAATCAATGTAGATAAAATCTATATCCCAGCGATCAATTAATTTTTGTATTTCTCCTGCATGTTGCTCCGTGGTGCGCTCGGCATCTAAATATTCATCGACAAGGTAGAATTTATCGTTATCCCAATCATAGGCGATTACACAAAGTGCAGTAGGATCTTTATAACCTACGTCTAACCCCGCGAATACGTCAAAGTTGGAGGTATCAAACTGAGATAAGTCTGCTACGCAATTTTCAAAGTCGAATTTCCAGATTTGCCCTTGATAAGTATTAAAGTCTGCTTCGTACTCTTGTCGAAACTCTGCTTCGGACATAGATTTGCGAGCTTCATCGATATCTGATTGAGACATTCGAGGATTGTCTTTATAAGTTGCACGAATTGAAATCCATTCGGGAAATTCATCAGAGTATCCACGGTGAAAGAAATCCGCGAACCAGTTGCTGCGACCCCGTGGCGTGGATATAAAAATTGCTTTTGAGTTTGGTTTGTCAAGAGTTGGACGAAGTGCAACGTTGAAAGCATCTCTGCCGTCTGCAAGAGCTGCTTCGTCAAAAATAATAAGGTCGTAGCTTCTGCCTACGCAGGAATCGACTTGATTTACGGAACCCATTCGAATAGTAGAACCGTTTGAAATTTCAATAACTTTATCTTTTGCGTTATCTTTTGTTACTTCGAGATCGAAATGCTTGATTAAATTCCTTTGTAGATCAAAAGAAATCTGAGACAGAGAATAATTGGGAGACATAATAAGAATATTGGAGCCAGGCACTAGAGACACTAACTGACCAATGATGTTTGCTATGTAAGTCTTGCCTTGCCTTCGGGAGACGGCGGCGCAGACAAAACGATACTTTGGATTATTAATTGCATTAATAATTGCCACCTGGGATGGTAGCGGTTCGACACCCAGTAAATCCAAATACGGAGGTACTGGGAGTTTTAAGAATCGTGTCTCAGATTGTAAATCATGAATATAATCACCGGTAATATCTCTCCGGCTTATTTCGATAGCCATTTAATTTTGCCTATAATATGTAATTTTGTGAAGACGTCAAAAGGGGTATACCAAAATCTGTGGAATACATAACCTTTTTCTTCTAAATCTTCTTTTGTGCACCACTTTCTTTGAATGTTATCAATATACATGCCGTAGTAGCGCAGAACTGCATGACCTTCTCCACCCACTGTACAGAAGCACATTTTTGCTTTGAATGTTAATATCTCTTTCCAAAAACTCTTCATGGATTTGCCACTAAGATTATAAAGAAGAGTGAGGGAGTAGTCTTCACAGTCTCCCACATAAGGAGCCTGCTTTAAGATTTGCCAGTACTCTTTTTCAGCGTACTGGTCAATATCATATTTATAAGTCCAGTTGTTATTTAATTCTTCTAAAGTATCACTCATTGTCTAAGAACCGTAAAGAACTGTGTTTGAAACTATTGTAAGATCGAAAGATGAGGAAACATCGGCATTTGAAGGCCCGATAACTCGCATATCCATATCAGTTTTCTCAGTAAATACTACAGGAGAAGCATACTCAATTGTGTGATCCATTTGATATAAGAACGATCCACCAGTTGCTCGGAAAGCGCCTCCAAAAGGTCTTGCAAATAACATTACTTCTGCAGTCTGTGCTTTACTTGCTACCATTTGTACACTTTTTAGAAAGCCTGTATACCCTGCGGGAATTGTATAAAATGATTGAAGCGTTTGGCCTCGTGCTATTTTAATTGTACTAACTACAGTACCTAAAGTATTTTTTATGTCAATTCTACCAACATTAACATCTGTACCGGCCATAAAAGCGCGATTTACTCTGTGCCATGTTTTGGTACCAACTGCAGGTGTAGCGCCTGTTAATGTAATAGTCTCTTCTTGAAAGTTATAACTGTCATCCAAGCCCTGAATAGTTACGTCAGTAATATCAAGACCAGAGGTAGAAACTACGCTAA
>Ga0208643_1001232_pt1 | contig 14853 bp, 11 predicted proteins | sample VirMetDEL_Nov_12_FD_184516 | JGI IMG/M metagenome (GOLD analysis project Ga0208643, IMG submission 184516) | Aqueous microbial communities from the Delaware River and Bay under freshwater to marine salinity gradient to study organic matter... | ecosystem: Environmental > Aquatic > Marine >... | reverse complement strand
GCATTTTCAGTTCAACGCAGTAAGTTGATATTAATCGCTTTTATCGCGCTATTTGCCATCAGTCTTACGGGTATTAATCGTATTGAAATTAATGACAATCCGGTCAATTGGTTCAAAGCCGATCATGAAATTCGGCTGGCTGATAAAGTACTTAATGAGCACTTTGCTGGTACATATGACGCTTGGTTAGTGTTTAGTAATACTCAACAGCAGCAACAAAGTGCGCTCGATAACTTTAAACAAACGTTTGTTACAGTGAACGACGGCGCAACAAAAAGTGTAATAGCAAAAATTTTTGAGCAATGGCGAACAAATACTGGAGCTGATAAACCCTCGTTCTTTAACACCGAGTTACTAATTCAACTTGATGACTTGCGCTTTAGTGCTAGCAATTTAGAGCAACCTTGGCTCGAGCAGCTTTATACCATCAGTGAGCAAGCTGTCAACGCACAACAAATATTCACTGACCCCAACATGCTCAAGTGGTTGGTGAAATTGCAAACGGCGATGGTCAATAAAGGTGATGTCGGTAAGGTTAATAGCTTGAGTGATATTGTTCGCACAGTAAATCGTGAACTCAACTCAGGTGATGATGCTGACTTTGTGATCCCTAATACCAGCAATGGCGTTGCGCAAACCTTATTGCAATTCCAGTCTTCTCATCGACCACAAGATTTATGGCACTTTGTTAGCCCTGATTATCAACGTACACTTTTATGGTTACAAATGACCAGTGGCGACAATCAGCATATGGCAAACATCGTTACTTGGTTAGAAGATTATATTGCTACCAACCCACCGCCAATCAACGTTAAGCATCAATGGGCCGGTAAGTCATACCTTAACGTGGTATGGCAAGACGCCATGGTAAGCGGCATGATTGATAGCTTGATGTCGTCATTTGTCATGGTATTTCTGATGATGGTAATACTCTTTAGATCAATAAAATATGGCCTATTGGCAATGCTACCGCTGACCTTTACTATCACCATGATCTACGGTCTTGTCGGCTGGTTTGGCAAAGCCTATGACATGCCTATTGCGGTACTATCGGCGTTAACTTTAGGGCTATCGATTGATTTCGCTATTCATTTTATCCAGCGTATTCGCGAACTTGAAATTGAACAACGCAGCTTAAGCCGAGCGCTAATGGCAATGTTTCAAGAACCGAGTCGTGCTATCGCCCGTAATGCCATTGTTATTGCCATTGGCTTTACGCCCTTACTGCTGTCACCGCTTATGCCTTATATCACCGTAGGCTTTTTCTTAGCCAGCATTATGATTTTATCCGCATTGGTCACCTTAGTGCTGCTGCCCGCGTTGCTGACCCTATTAGATCGTAGCCGCAATACTAGCCACGACATAAATTTAAAGCCCTAAAACAGGAAAGTATCATGATAACTAACTTACTGAATAATTGGATAAAACCTACTAAAAATAGAGTTAAAATGGCCATGTCGCTGACCTTACTTTTGGCAAATAGCTTGAGCGTATACGCGCAAGAGCCGGCGACTTTAGCCAATGAAAGTGATAAAACAAAGCAAGTAGAGAATATTATCAAGCAAGCCAACCTTGCTTCTTATTACGCCGGAGATGATGGCAGCGCTGAAGCGCGCATGATCATTGTTGATGAAAACGGTAAGCGCCAAATGCGACAATTCACTATTTTGCGTAAAGACCAGCAAGACTTGGGCGACCAAAATATATTGGTGTTTTTTTCGCAGCCCAGTAATGTCAAAGACACCGTTTTTCGGGTCGAGAAAAAGCTTGCAAGCGATGATAATCGTTGGTTATTTTTACCCGCACTGGATTTAATAAAGCGCATTTCTGCCGGTGATAAACGCACTTCGTTTGTTGGCTCACACTTTTACTATGAAGATGTCTCTGGTCGTAACCCGCAAGAAGATAACTTCACTTTAGTCAGTGAAGACCAAGCAGCCTATGTTATTAACGCTAAACCCAAAGATGCTCAAAGTGTTGAGTTTAGTCACTACACCGTAAAAATTTATAAGAACAACTTCTTACCAATAGAAACAACCTATTTTGATCACAACAATCAAGCAACGCGTAAAATGACGGTACTGCAAGTACAAGAGATTAACGGTATACCCACAGTGATGAAATCACGTATTACTAACCTAGGTAATAACAGTTATACCGAAATGCAATTTCGCCATGTGAAATATAATGTTGGTTTGCCTGACAGCCTTTTTAGTGAGCGCAGTATGCGCACGCCACCTAAAGCTTGGCTAGATTAATCTAGCCCCATAACCTGATAAATATTATGCCTTTTACTAGCCGAGCATTATGCAAAAAACAGCTACGCAATAACTTATTGCTGAGCACTTTCCTGTTTGTCACTCAGCTATCGGCTTTCGCAAGCAACGAAAGCTATGCTGACACTGAGCAAAAAAATCAGCCCACCGAAGAAAGGGCAGATAATTTGGCTGACGAATGGAGTGAAAATTTCAGTGAAGAGTGGAGTGAAGAAAAACAACCATCACCATGGCAATTAACAGGATTTGTTGAGGCCGCCTACGGGCAATTTTTACAAACTAACATCGTAAAAAATAGTGCTTCACTGAACGAATTTAGAGCCAGAGCTAATCTCGACTATAGTCATAAAATGTTCAGCGCCAGTGGTAAAATTGATAGCTATTACGATGCAATATTAGCTAAAAACATTTGGCAAACCCGAGAATTCAGTATTAGCGCCAGTCCATTCAGTTTTGTTGATATTAAGGCGGGCCGACAAGTATTAACTTGGGGCACAGGTGATTACCTATTTCTTAATGATTTATTTGCTAAAGATTGGCAATCATTTTTTTCAGGCCGTGCAGATGAATACTTAAAAGCACCGTCAAATAGCCTCAGAAGCAACTGGTTTTTTAACGACGTAAGCTTCACCTTAGTATGGACTCCTGAATTTACTGCTGATCATTACATCACTGGCGAGCGCTTTTCATTTTACTCACCACAAGCACAGCAATTAGTCGCACCCGAGCAGGCTTTTAATATCGACAAAACCAATAAAGCCCAGTGGTCAGCGCGGTTAAAAAGCCGCATTAATGACGTCGAAATTGCACTGTACGGTTATCAAGGTTTCTGGCCCACGCCAACAGGAACGAAACAAATAAGCCATGATATTAGTCAAAATCAAGCTTACTTTCCGAAATTAAACTCATGGGGTATCAGCGCGTTAAGTCCTTTCAACGGCGGCATTATCAACGTTGAATACGCTGCCTATAATAGTATTGAAGATAGTCATGGCAACAACAACTTGATAGCCAATGGTCAACACCGATGGTTAATTGGCTACGAGCGAGAAATAGCAAAAAATTTCACTGCTGGTATGCAGTACTATCTCGAAAGGACAAAACACTATCAAGCACTGATAAGTAATAGCGCAACACCTGAGCAATTAGTGGCTGAAAACCGGCAGTTATTAACCTTACGTTTAACTTACCGTGCACAGCGACAAACCCTAATTTATTCGCTATTTAGCTTTTATTCCCCCAGTGACAAAGATGGCTATCTCAAGCCTTCTGTCAATTATCAATATAATGACCAATGGCTATTTAGCGCGGGCGCAAACATATTTTTTGGCCAAGATGAGTTTTCATTCTTCGGGCAACATCAAAATAACAGTAATGCTTGGTTAAGGGTGCGTTATCAGTATTAAAAATAATCGATAACTACAGGATGCTGTCTCTGTAATATCACTTATGCCACATTGCGGACATTGGCTTCAACTAGCAAAAATTGGTTTGGATTAGGTTTTGTATTGAAAAATTACCATAGTCACTTGTTAGGTAAACTTACTCTCAGTTCTTTTTTTAACTTTTTAATAGAGAGTTCTATAAGTTCATCTTGCAGAGGCTGAATTTTATTATGCCACTTGGTAAATCCGTAATAAATAAGGTAGCCAGCTATGCAAGCTAAAATACTTATTGAAATAAGATAAAACCATTTGTCAGATTTTATTATTTCAAGTTTTCTAGCAAGAATTGCACTAGTTACTTGCTGAGTTGTATTTTGTTGAATTACAGCGTTTAAGGTTTCTTGTTCAATAATGATTTTAAAGATCGCATCATTTCTACTCTGATTTGTATATATCAAAGCAGAAAGACTAAAAATGAGTAAGACTAATCCGAATAAAGCATAGAACTTATATATATTATCCGTTGGAACGGTAACTTTTGGTAACACCTAAACCTCCTTGTTTACCTAACGCCTTGCTAAGCGGCAATAAAATAGTTGGCTAAAATTAGCGAGGTACGAGCAAAAGCCAACTGTTTTTTGTCCGTTTGAGCAACTTGTTATATTTTTATAGCTCCAAAGTTACCTCGTTTTCAAGCTCTTCTTTCCTAAACAGTGCATATTTATTTTCATTGCTTTGTTTATCTTGAGGGTAATAAGGTAAATTATAAGAAGTAGTCTTTTCAACCTGCCCTTCTTCATGAAGGTTAAGTAAAATGGCCTCTACTGTTTGTAGTGGTTTTGTATATATAGCCGGGTTTAATGTTTTTAAATCTGCAGTAAAACCAAAAACAAGAAAAAGCACAGAAAATATTACTCCCCAGCGTGGCTTACGTTTAGTTATCTCTTTTTCGACAACATCTAGCTTTTCTAGAATAAGTTTAACGTCATCATTTTCTTCAACCTCATTTAATTGAGATTTTAACAGATTAACTAACGCTATAATTTTAGGTTTATTTATAATATTCGGATCATAACGTTGCGAAAAGTCTTTAATATCGTCATCAATAAAAAAGTCCTTATCAACTTTTGTTGATGCGAACTTTGTAACTTGACAAAGTCTTGTAAGAGCTACTTTTGCCTCAACTAAATGAGTGCCTGACACTAGTTGAGACTCTTCTAACTCAGAATAACTTCGTTTACTAAGTATATTGGCAAAGATACCAAATGAAGCATTAAGTCTTCTGCGTCGATTGATTGACCAGATTTCTTTATCACTTAAGCTAGATAATATTGCAAATAACTCGCACAATTTTGATGTTTTGTTGATGTCTTCTATTTGCTCTTTTAAGTGTGAAGGTAAATATGCTAACTGCTCTTGTAACCATAAATAAATAGCTTCAAAATTCACTAATAGTTCTTTATCGCAATTTATTAGTATTTCATCAGAAGAAATACATTCAGATAGATATCGGAAGTACTTAGATACAGATACCATTTTTTCTTTATCTGAAGGGTAATCAGCTCCATCAAGTAAATACTCAATATGTTTTTTTAACTTTTCAATTTCATCTTCAGACATACTTATCGATTAGCTCCATCTAGTGAAAAAATATAACAGCTTATTAGACGAGAAAAAACCTTCTTTTCCACAGGTAATTAACTGGCTGATTTATTTATAATGACAATTAAATTAACTTTATATTCTCATTATATCAATAGTTTATTGTTTCACATGAATTTACTTTTGGGAAAAGCGTGCTTTTATCACGTTTTCTCCGGTGAAAGCGTGCAAATACATATTATTGAAAAATGTTGCTTATACAAAGCAAAATAATCATTAGAAAACATATGGCAAAAAATTTTAAGCTAATGTCAGGAAAGCGCACAAAGTGATCGTTAATATTTCAAGTGAGAACGACGGTAATGGTGGCAGAGCCTCACCCTTATGATGAATGACAGAAAAATAAACTGCCATAAATGGTAAATTTCAATCTTTAAAGTATTTATACCCAAACCACTTGAAGATGCATTTAACAAATAGCGCTAACTAAAATATTTTTCGCCAAAACATAGCAGCATGCTAAAAATAATAATATCACTATTATTTCAGCACCTTAGACTGACTTACAAAAACTATTAATCTAGGTTTTTTCTATTTTCATCCGTATTTAGATTTTTAATAAGATTTTATTTGCTGATATTTTCATTATTAGGCTCTCATTAAAAAGGAAAGCTAAATGAAACTGAACAAGTTAAACAAACTAATAGTTCCGCTATTTTTATCAGTAAATAGTTCTGCACTTTATGCCAGCGAGAATAGCAGTGAGTTAATTGAACCTATCATGGTTACCATTCCTGCGGGTAGCTTTCAGATGGGTGATATCAATGAAGAAGATGCCCAACCTATTCATACCGTAACCTTAAGTGAATTTAGCTTAGGGAAATATGAAGTTACCGTAAAAGAGTTTCGTCATTTCGTCGAAGAGTCTGGCTATAAAATGCCTTCTCAATGCATCCATCAACTCAATGGTTGGTTTAATTACGGCAAAACCGACGGCACTTGGGAAAACAATTCGCTCAATACCAGTGATTTTCAACCGGTCAATTGTATTGGCTGGCAAGCGGCTAGTGCGTATACCCAATGGCTAGCAAAAGAAACCGGGCGACCTTATCGTTTACCGAGTGAAGCTGAATGGGAATATGCCGCTAGAGCAGGTACAAGCAGTAAATATTACTTTGGTGACGATCCTGAACAAACCTTAGTGTGTGAGTATGAAAATACCGCAGACTTAACCGGTGAAAATATTTTGCAACGAGATAGCGGAACCAGCTATGTGAATTTTTTTAATGGTAAATCAAACTGCGTTGATCACTCGGCTTATGCAAGTATCGTTGGCATGTATAAACCTAACCCTTTTGGTTTGCACGATATGGTTAGTAATGTGGTTGAGTTTATCGCTGATTGTTATAAAGATAACTATAAAGATGCCACAAATGATGGCCAGCCGTGGATAGATGACGTTTGTGAATTTCGGGTAGCGCGAGGAGGCAGCTGGCATTGGAATACTTTCTCAGTTAGCCAAAGAGGTGTCATGGGTGAAGACTTTGTTGGCGCAGTAGAAGGGTTTCGAATTGCCCTTGATGGTGCAACACCGACTAAATCGAACAACACTAAAAAATTTTTTAAGCAGTTAAAAACGGCTCAACGAAGCGAAAAATTAAGGCGTGATGCTATGTCGCCTTATCCAGACACAGTAACAAACTTAACATTACATCAAGAAGATGGTCTGGTTATTTTAAACTGGGACAAGAGCCCGCAAACTGACATTGAGAGCTATCGTATCTATAGAAATGCTGCCACCGGCAGTACCTTTAAATTGTTAGCGTCGAATATAATCGAAACGACATTTAAAGATGCCAATATCGATAGCCATCAATATGAATATACCGTGGTGGCGGTTAGGCATCACCAACAAAGCGACTACAGCAATACAGTAAAAACTCAAGCCTCGTGGGTGTATGCACCTGGCAGAGTGGAAGCAGAAGCAGCCGCTGAACTGAGTGATTCCAGCGTAGGGAGAACCTCTGATATTGATGGTAAGTTTAATTTAACCGGGTCTGGAGGTATTGGTGATAAAGCAACAATGCACTATCAGCTTGACGTTGAAGAATCAGGACATTATTACCTTAGCTACCGCGTGGCAGCGCCTCGAGACACTAAAGGCTTTGCGATATTAGTCGATGATAAAGAGTTAGCCGTAGAAAAAATAACGAATACTGGAGGTTACAATGAATGGCAAACGCAAACAGGCGCTAAAGTTTATCTTGAAAAAGGTAAACACAAACTAACCTTGCAATCACTTGATAGTAATTGGAAGCTAAATTGGATTAACCTTCAGTTAAATTAAGCTTAAATTGCATTAACTTCAGTAAAATACAAAGTGAAGTACCAAGTAAACAAGGCAGTAGTATTACTGCCTTGTTTATCGATTAAGTTAGGGGCTGTTATAGGTTAAGTGCTAATAGCTTTTCTTCATTATTACGTCGCCAATCGGCTGTTGATTTTTTATCAATGTATTGCAAATAAAAATCATAATTAACTTGGCTGCTTTTTGTGCTGCACATAAGTAAAGCCATATCCAAACTAAGATCAATATCACCCGCCAGCTCTGCTTGTTCAAAGGTACGTTGAGCATGAGTGACAAAGGCATCATCATTTTTTTGCGCTTGCGCTAACAAGGTTCTCAAGTAAGAGTTCTGCGGGTTATCATTAGTAATATCACTGATAAGTGCCTGAGCTTCTGTCAGGCGTTTTTCACTTATATAGTATTTCATCAATTGTTGGCGACTGTTTTGTGCGGCCCAAAAATCAGGTGTCAACTTGGCAAGTTCTAATACTTGTTTAAAATGAGGTTCTTTGTCCTGAGGGCTTTTAGCGAAAATAGCGTAATGATAAGGCACTATCGCAAAGTGATAACTCGGTAATTGGTATGCCTTCATCTTGTTTTCAGCTTGTCTTAAATAAAGGTATTTGTCATCTTCTTGATGATTTTTATAGGCTAGTACCGATAAATAAGTTAAGGCACTTAACTCTCGTTGTTTATCTTGAGCATCAAAAGCCAACTGTGCAGATTTAAGTAGGCTTGCCTTAATGGCTTGGTAATTAGCCTGGTTATGCTCTATCCAAGACCGTGCAAACCAAGCGTCGGCTTGTCGAGTTAGATCGTTAATTTTTTGAAACTGCTCGATAGCACGGTCAAGCTTATGGGCACTTAAATCAAACAGCTCTTTACGAGTTAAAATTTGACTTTGAAAGAGTAAAGCATTGCCAACATATTGTGCGTTGTTTTGCGAAGCCGACGTGTTTTCTAGCTTATTAGCCATCACCATCGCTTTATCTAGCTCTCCTAGTCTTATGTAAGTCTCGGTTAATTGACCAAGGATAATAAGGTCATTTGGCGCTTGTTGATGAGCAATAGATAAGTTTGCTTGTTTTAGCTCTGGCGCTTGCACTTTATTCAGCAGGTTATAAATAACGCCCTGCTGTAAATGTTGTAACAGCTGCTTTAAAACCGCTTGCTGATCGACGCCTGAAATTTGACCTTGCCAATCAGAAAATGGCCCTTTTAAGATAAAATCAAGATACGTTTGTTGGTTATAGCTTCGAATAGAGCCAGATAAAACTAATGGGTGCTCATCGGCTAACAGAGGGTATTCCAACTCCACTGACGCCTGAAAACTTGCGGTATTTAACTGAGATAATTCGGTGAAATCAAAGTGCTCATTATCATCAAGCGTAACAGCCTTGGCTTCTTGTTGATCACTTATCGGGATATAGGCGATATTAATAACAGCGCTTGTCTCTTTTTGAGGTGATACCGGCATTAAATTAATCGCCGCAATGATAACGAGAACTAAACTCGCTAAGGCAATGACTAACCAACGATTTTTAATCTTCGGCTTTACTAAAGTACTTGCTTGTTGGTGGGGTATATTTGAATTGATACCGCTTTGTACCTTTTCAGTATCAACATGAATAGAATTAACTTCAAGCTGCCATTGATAACCTCGTTTTGAAAAGGTTTTAATGGCTTGATTACCGAAAAGGCTTCTTAGGTGACTAATGTTTTGAAAAACAGCTTGTTCCGACACCACTTTGTCTTGCCAAACATGCGATAGAATATCTTCTTTACTAACAACATTATCTGAATGTTCAATAAGTAGCTTTAGAACTTTGGCTTCATTATGTCGAATAGCCAATGTCTGACCATTTTTTTTAAGTACTAAACTTGTACTATCAAATTCAAAATCATTAAATTTATAACGCATTGTTTTTATTAAAATAGCTCATCTGATTATTGGTTTCATGCACATACTAACGCATTAACTTTAGAAAATCCTAATTACCCTGCACAAGGAAATAACTCCAACTTGCCAACAACAATAGCCAAGGCAGTATTGAAAATACCGTTAATCGACGTGGTAAATCTGTCGAGTTATTATCTACTGATTCCTGTACAGCAGAGCTTACTGAGTCAACGTTAGCTGAACGATTTTTTTTACGTTGTTTATCTCGTTCCCTCGCCTTAGCTTTTTGTTGCTTTTTATATTCGCTAATGCCCTTTTCAATGCCTTGAGCAATCAATTTAGTTTGCTCTTTGCTTTGCGCTTTTTTTTGTGAGCCTTTAGCAATACGCATAGCTTCACTTTGAGTTTCGCTTGAAACTTGAACCGTCAAAACTAAAATCCTTAATCATTTTATTAGTGATTATATAATGCCATTAATCTTGGAAAACTTTAACCACAAAGCTAATTAGTTTATTCTTGCCCCAGCAGACTATTAACAGCTGAATATATTAATAGCCAATTCCCATAATATAGAGAAAACCATGAGCGATTTACTTAGCACAGCAAAAATCCAAATCACACAAATGTTATCCATGCAAGATGCCATGAATTAACGGGTGATTGAAACCTGGCGAGATAGCAATTATGAATGCTACCCTGCCATTTGGCTTGAATGTGCAGAAATGCTCGATCATTTATAGTCAATTAATTTTTTGATAAAAGTGAGTGTTTGATTAAAAACCCCCTTAAATCCCTGACTTAAGCTTGTTGTTAAAGATTTAAATTACTCACTTTTTCAATGCTTATAAGAGCAAACTGAATTATCATAACAACATTCCTAATCGAACAAAATTCACTGAATGAGACTTAAATGAAAAGTGTAGAAGTAAAAATTTTAGATCCTAAGATTGGCAAAGAAATACCACTACCAGCATATGCTACTGATGGATCGGCAGGTGTTGACTTAAGAGCCTGTATAGATGAAAGCGTTACTTTAATGCCGGGACAAACAGAATTGATTCCAACGGGTATTGCTATTCACATGAAGGATAAAGATCTAGCTGCAACTATATTACCAAGGTCTGGTTTAGGTCATAAGCATGGAATTGTACTTGGTAATTTAGTTGGTTTGATAGACTCGGACTATCAGGGGCAATTGTTTATTTCTTGTTGGAATAGAGGTGATACTACTTTTGAGATAGAGTCTGGCGACAGAATAGCTCAACTTATTTTCTTGCCTGTAGTTCAAGCGCAATTCGATGTTGTAAGCGAGTTTACTGAGAGTGAACGCGGGGAAGGTGGTTTCGGACACTCTGGAATTAAGTAAACAAGAAACGCTCAAGGTTGTCTTAATAACTCCTTGAGCGTATCAAAAAATATAGAACCTTATTTAAATGTAACGGTATAATTTAACTGGAGACTTCCTGTAACTATGTCCTTGGGAGAATTAGTGAGTCGTAAGCTCTGAGCCGCTTCTACTAATCACTGCTACGGGACTGAACGACCAAAATTTCACACTCTGAATGCGAAAGAGAGGTCTCTGCTATAGTATCCCATATAAGATTATGAAACTTACTATGCCTCCAATTACCTTCTTGGTATCATTTAGCAAGACATTTTTATTATTGATAGGCTTAAAAGACTCATCTAAGCAGATATTTAAAAAGTCATCTTCAAAAACTATTTCAAAATTCATTTTCTTCCTTGTATCGGCAAGTTAAAACTATTACTGCTTTAATGGGGTTACATAATAAAATAAAATGTAATATTATTAGAACCTTATAATAAGGAAATTACATATGTTAAGAATCATTTTATTGTCATTAATTGTGCTGGGAGCTATTCTTTTCTCTTTTTTCCCTACATCAGGTGTCATTCTAATTTGTGTAGGGGCTATCGGTAGTATGTTAGCTTCTGTCGTATTGGACAAAAAATTGTATGACCAACTAAATCGTGATGTATTTCAACTCTACTACGGGAATAAAGTTAAGTCATTGTTCAATCAAGATTCTTCGATGAACACATTAGTAGACTCTTTAGATACGTGTGTTTCTAAAATTTTAAGAAAGAACTCTCTAGACAAGAAATTTATAAATGATGCCAGTCCGGAGGTAAACGCCGCAATCCTTTTATCTTTACAGAAAAGAAAGTTAAGCTTTGAGCTTTCACGTGAGCTAGTTCATCTTGACTTTAAAGACAATGCTAGAAAGGCATTTGAATTCCAGCCTTATAAAAAATTCTTATTATCTAACTCATTGAATGGACTAAAACTAGAAAATGACAAAATTTTAAATACACTATTGGAGAACTCTGAAAGTGCTGTTGGCAGTGATTTAAAGCAAGTTTCAGATGTTGAGTTTATAAATGAACTTAAAGAAGCTTCATCAGACACTTTAATTGTCTTTAGTACAACCTCTCAGTTATCTTCAGACATAATTGACGTACTAATCAATTTTCCTGGACATATTAAAAAAATAGAGTTTTTCGTGTGTAGTCCGTTAATAAAAACAAATAATGCAATTGTCGAACTTAAAAAAGAATACTCCCCTCATGGTTTTTGTCTTCAAGGTGGACAGTTTATAACTTCGAAGAGTGAAGGTTCTGTTGATATTGAAATGGACTGTACTCGAAGGGTATTCCGTATCCTTAGCTCTATTTCTAGGCTTAAGGAGTTCTCAAGGCAACAAGGTATTGATGTCGATATCAACTTTTTCAAACAACAGTACGCAGGTTTAAAGATTAAGTTTCTTCAAGATAGAGGCTTCCTACAAATTCAGCCTGGGTCACTTACATTTGCGAACAACACTTATAGATTTGGTGTTACTACGAGGGACTCCGAGATATGTCGTCAAGTTCATAGTTCTATATTGGAATTAAAGAAGGATACTTCTTCAATAGAAACTATTAAACTAGATTCTTTAGACACAAAATTTTTAGAAATTAAAGTTATTAAAGAGCTAACAACATGGTTGTTAGAAAGTGGCGTTACTGTTGAGAGAATTAGAGAGTATCGAAATGATTTCTCGCTTCAAATAACAGATATTAATGTTAAACCTTGGATTGATATCATTGAGTACATGTTATCTGGTGCGAAAAATTATATACAGAACTTTGACTTTGATATTTCCAAAGGAGAAGACTCGCTGACAGAGACCTTAGATGATAGTTCAGGGAAAGGCATATATTGTCGCTTCGCTCGTGAAGAAAGAATTCACAAGACGGTTGCATTGCTAATAGTAAAAGAAGATAAAGTCTTACTCATTGAGAAAAGTGACCCTGCTTATAAATCTAAATTTAGTATAGTAGCAGGACATGTAAACAACAAAGAGACGATTAATGATGCACTAATTAGGGAAGCCAAAGAAGAAATAGGTTTGGAAATAACGAACCCAGATTTCTTATTCCAAACAAAGGAAGTTAATGAGACCTGCAGGTACGGTGTAGATTGTCATGACTGGTATGTTTTTCATTACTCAAAATACAATGAAACAACAGAGTTAGTTACTGATCCGAGTGAGATTAAAAGCTTCGAATGGGTTAAGTTAACAGATCTTGAGGATATGAAGGACAGGTTAACCCCTGGCTGTAAGGCTTTATTCGTAAGTATGGGCTTCATCAAATGAGCACGTTTGTGATACGCTTGCCTGGTGGTGGAAGAATCTCGAAAAAGAACAAGGAGCATTCACTAAAATGGTTGGATTATAGAAGCTTTGGTATTAATACAGATTCTTATACTTCAATTATTGAACTAATTCGGAGTAATCCAGACTCTAAGTTTATTCTTATTTCCGGTGGTGTTGGAGCATTTCTCTACACTAATTTGTGTAAAGATTTAGGCTTGGACAATATTTTTTCTTCAAAAGTAGGAAGCCACATTATTAGTATTATGCATAAAATACTAATTGAGGCTTTCGAGAACGAAGGAATTAAAGTTTACCCGAAACAAGCAGAGTTGCAGGAGCTAAGAGGACTAAAACAGAAAGCTGATTACCAGTGCTTTTTTGTCGAGCCTAATATTGACTGCTTATCTACCGATAGTTTAGCTGTCCAAGCATCTATAGAAGTTGATAGTGTAGAAACCGTTTTTCTTAAAGAAGGTGCACCAACTTATCATGTTGGTTTTGATAACCCCACAGTTATTACACATTGGCATATTAATGATATAAGCGCAAAGTCTGAAAAACATTTCACAGGCTCTAATGGTCACTATTTACTGGATATTGAATCCTGCTCGCTCATAAAGAAATTTAAGGTGAATTCTAAAATCGTGTGTCCTTCCGAACTAAAAAACCTTAAATTCACACCACATGGAATTAAACACATAAGCGAAAATGGGCAACAAATTACAGAGGTTGTGATTTAGTGATACTTTCTAATACCGACATAAATAGTGAGATAGCAAAAGGGAATTTGAAAATAGCGGACTTCAACGAAGACTGTATGCGACCTTCAAGCTATTTACTCAGACTGAATAATTCTCTTTTACGTCTAAGGGACGGATTCGAAGAAATTGATACTAAAAAAACAGATACTGCCCAGTATTTTGACTCATATGATATTGCTGGTGAGGGTTTAATAGTAAGACCAGGAGACTTTTATTTAGGCTCTTCGCTGGAAAAACTGTCTATTCCATTAAATATGTGTGCGGATTTATTTCAACTGTCTTGTTACGCACGTATTGGGTTGAGCATAAACTTCAGTTCTAATCTGGTCGCATCATCATTTGGTATTTCGAAGCCCTCAGCATTAACTTTTGAGATTAAAAATCTATCGAATAGAAACATTAGAATTTATCCATTTGTGAAATTCTGCCATATCAGGTTTCAGTACCATAAGACCATGGCTTCTCAAAAGTATAATGGTATCTACTCAGGGCAAAGCACTGCCAAAGCTAGTAACTTTAAACAGAAACCCGCCAGATAGGAATGTGAGTGGGTGTTGTTACTCCAAACTAAATGCAATCGTCCTTATTTTGAAATATATTATTCACCACTAATAACAATACCGGAAACTTAAAATGAACCAAAGAATAAGGCCGATTATTTTACCTATTAGGGCTTTGGAAAAACACCTTAAACTTCTTCCGTCAAGATCACGGTTATAAAGAAGGTAGCTATATCAAAATTTGGCACGGTGAAGAAGACAACGAAGTGCTAGCGAATTTAGTCACGTCATTGGACACTAGTGCAGAAGATTTTCAGCAACAGCTTTACGCTGCACTAGAAGCAAAATATCCAAAATAATGGCAACAACCCTTAGTGAATAGTTATTTAAAATCAAACAATTAACTATTTCCTAAGGCAT
>Ga0208643_1001231_pt1 | contig 14857 bp, 7 predicted proteins | sample VirMetDEL_Nov_12_FD_184516 | JGI IMG/M metagenome (GOLD analysis project Ga0208643, IMG submission 184516) | Aqueous microbial communities from the Delaware River and Bay under freshwater to marine salinity gradient to study organic matter... | ecosystem: Environmental > Aquatic > Marine >... | reverse complement strand
TGCACTGGAAAGAATAGCGACAATGATCATCAATATCATTAGCAAGGTACGTTTATCAAAAAACTTGGTCATTAATGGCGTACACGCAGCACCTACAGCCAGCGCTATCATGTAAATAAACGAGAAGCTGCCAATAAGATCTTCTCTGCCAACGTAATACTTAAAATAAAATGTCCCAGAGCTTGCTCTTAACGTTATTGTCATCATCACAATTAACGCCAAGCTAAATAAAATTAGCCATGGTTTGTTATTGAGTAAATCTTTAAGATCCGTGCGAATAGGTGTTGGTTTCGTCTGCGGTGGCGCAATGCGTTCGCGGGTATTGTAAAAACTAATCGCAAACAAAATTGCCGCAATAATACCGTACAGCCCCATGGTTAATTGCCAGCCAAACGCTTGATCACCTTGGCCTAATTGATTCACCAAGGTTGGGGTGAAGTAAGCCACTAAGCTACCACCTGAAAATGCACCAATAAAACGAAAGCTGGTCAGTGTTGTTCGTTCTTGGCTTTCACCCGTCATCACACCAAGCAACGCACCATAAGGTACATTAATAAATGTGTAGGCTAGCATCATAAAAATGTAAGTGGCATAAGCCCAAATTAACTTACCGTCGCTGTCTAAATCAGGCACGGTAAACACTAATACTCCGGCTGACACTAACGGGATTATTCCCCAAAGTAGATATGGTCTAAATTTGCCAAATCGTGTTTGGGTGCGATCAGCCAACGCGCCCATAATAGGATCTGAAAATGCATCAATTAAACGCGTTACTAACATCATGGTTCCAACAGCAGCTGGGTGCAGACCAAAGACGTCAGTATAGAAAATGAATAGAAACACATCGAACACTCGCCAATAGAAATTTGAGGCAACGTCGCCACAGGCATATGATATTTTTTCTTTTAATTTAATAACTTGCATAACTATATTCCTAGCATCCAGTAAACAATAGATAACTATTTTCTAGGTAAATCTTGATTGCAAAAGTTTCAATGCATCAAGAGAGCTGACTATGCTTTTTAGTTTAATCACATAACCGCAAGAAATGAAAGCGCTTTCATTGAAATTAATTTACACGATTACAATCACGATAATTTTCTTAAATAAAACCTAACTAACGTACATTTCAGTTACACATAATGCACATTTAATACACCAAAAATCAACACGATAAAATATAAAGCTTATTTTATAAACAAAAAAATATTGACGTAAATATTTTTTTCATCTAACTTTATGTAAGCGCTTACAAATACAAGCTTGTAATCATTGGCTTTTTAAAAAAACACGAAATGTAAGCGCTTACAAAATTACTTATGAATAACTAGGTTGAATGTGATTAAATGTCTCGAGGGGAGATACAAGTGAATAACACAACATATAAAAAGTCACGCATAGCAACAAGCTTATCGCTAATATTAGGCGTTAGCACTGTTGCACCAATATATGCGGAAGAAGCGAGTAACGCAAAAAAAGAAATAGAAGTCATTCAAGTAACAGGAATGCGCTCAAGTATCAAAGAATCAACCAGATTAAAACGAGACGCGAGTGGTGTTGTTGATGCAATATCAGCAGAAGATATTGGTAAATTTCCTGATACTAACCTCGCAGAATCACTACAACGTATTACGGGTGTATCAATAGACCGTTCTAACGGCGAAGGCAGTAAAGTTACTGTGCGTGGTTTTGGCCCTGACTACAATATGATCACGCTCAATGGTCGTACTATGCCTGGCGCATCATTAGGTGATAACAGTACACGTGCATTTGATTTTGCCAACCTTTCTTCAGATGCTATAAAGTCAGTTTCAGTTTATAAAACTGGCCGTGCAGACATTGCAACTGGCGGCATTGGCGCAACCATTGATATTGTTACCGGTAAACCATTAGATAACCCAGGTTTGCAGGCAAGTTTCGGTGCAAAAGCGTTACATGATACAACGAACCGTGTAGGTACTGATGTTACGCCTGAACTTTCGGGTTTACTAAGTTGGACTGACGACGATGAGCGCTTTGGTGCTTCTATCTCAGCTAACTTTCAACGTCGCGATAGCTCTGCCGCTGGTGCTTTTGTCAACCAATGGCGTACTAACGCATACGAAGATATTTCGAGTATTCCGCAACAGCAAGACGGTACTCCTGCCTTATTAACAAATGCGCCAGCTGCTGGGCAGTTATTCTCTTTGCCTTCTGATTTACGTTACTTTGTTCAAGACAATGAACGTGAACGTACCAATGCCCAAGTAACTTTACAGTATCGCCCTGTTGATAACTTAACCGCAACGCTTGATTACACGTATTCAAAACAAGACATTCACGCTAACCGCGCTGAACAATCGATTTGGATGGATACCTACAAATCGGCGTTAACTTTTGACGACAATACCGTTAAAACACCTATTGGTTATAGCGAAGAACGTCGAGACCAAGCGCCTCGAGATCTTGGCTTAGCTCAACAGGAATTGAATCAAATAAATGAAAATAAATCTATTGGTTTAAATTTACAATACGAAGTAAATGATAAATTTTCTGTGACATTTGATGGTCATAGTTCTTCTGCCGATAGCCGCCCTGGAGCTCAATACGGTAGCTGGGTAAATGCAGGTTTAGGTGCTAACGTCTCTGCAGCTCAAGGCGTAAACTTCAATAATGGTTTACCTGTGTTACTGATGACTTTTGACGATTGTGCTGCAAGTAGAGGCTTAAATTGTAATAACCAATTAGATAATTCTGATATTGGTACGTCTATTTTAGATAAAACTCGCGCTTCGCAAAAAACGGAAATAGACCAAGTTCGCTTAAGTGGTCTTTATGAATTTGATGAAGGTAGTATTGAATTTGGTATTGAGTCACGCTCAATGGAAAGTCATGCCTTACAATCAGATACTCGTCATACGATGGGTAACTGGGGTGTTGAAAACCCGGGTGAACTGCCTGATGATTTCTTAACGCCGGTAAATATTCCAAGCTTGATCGATGATTATAGTAGTACAGGTACTTATTCTGGCGGTGTTACTGGTAGTGCTTCACAAATTGGTGCTTGGGCTGGTGATAACTATGGCTTCGACTTCCTGGCACATGACGCATATAACACTAACCGTAAAATTAAAGAAGATGTTACCGCGGTGTTTTTCCAATTTGAACTAGCAGGTGAACTTGGCGGCATGCCATATAACTTGAGTGCCGGATTGCGATACGCTAGTACCGATGTTGATTCTACCGACAATATTGCATTACCAACTGCTGTAGTTTGGGAAGGTAATAATGACTTTAATGTAAAAAATGGCGGCGCTGCACAAGTATTTACAGGCTCATCAAGCTACGATCATTTATTACCAAGCTTCGATTTTGATCTAGAAGTCGTGAAAGATGTTAAAGCACGTTTTTCATATAGTAAAACCATTGCTCGCCCACGTTACGACCAATTAAGTGCAGCTCCGGGTGGCGTTGGTGGTCCAAGTAACCCAACCATTTTAGCAGGAGCTCAGCTAGGCACAGCATCAAGTGGAGACCCTGGCTTAGTGCCACTTGAATCAGACAATGTTGATATTTCTGCCGAATGGTATTTTGAAGATACGAGTTATGTATCGATAGGTTTTTACGATAAACGCGTGAGTAATTTCACTGGTCGCCAACCCGTTACTGAAAATGTTTATGGTTTACGAGATGCCACGGCGGGTCCACGCGCTTTAGCAGCACAAGCAGCCTTAGAAGCACTAGGCTTACAGGTAACAGATACAAATCTATTTTCTATGGTTGCTGCGATGGAAAATGGTGTTGATTTCGGTTCAATGACCGCTGAAGAATTTGAGCAAACTTACGATATTTTGCCAAACGCTGATGATCCATTAATGGACTTTACGGTATCAAAATATGTTAATAATAAAGAAGCGAACATTTACGGTATGGAATTCGCCATTCAACACTTCTTTGGCGATAGTGGCTTTGGCGTTCAAGCAAACTACACTACTGTAAATGGTGATATTGGCTTTGATAACAATGGCGACCCTACCGTTACACAGTTCGCACTTGTTGGTTTAAGTGATACTGCTAACCTTGTTGCCATGTACGAAAAAGACGGTTTTCAAGCGCGTATTGCCTACAACTGGCGTGATAAGTTCTTAAATACCCAAGCACAATATATTAATGAGCCTGGTTATACAGAGTCTTATTCTCAAATCGACTTTAACGTTGCTTACGAGGTGAACGAAGAGTTATCAGTATTCTTTGAAGGGATTAATATTACTGAAGAATCTTCTCGAACTCACGGTCGAACACAAGCGCAGCTTTGGCGCTTAGAAGATTTAGGTGCACGCTATGCAATTGGTGCTCGCTATACTTTCTAACTCAGCGTAAAAACAAAAAGCCGCATAATTGCGGCTTTTTGTTTTTAATGACAATATCAAATAAGGTGTTAGTCATTTTAAGACTGATGTCCAAAAGCAAGTACTGAAAAACGTGTTCTCACTAGGTAGGAACAATGGATAAAGCAATTAAAAAAATAGTCATTGTTGGCGGTGGTAGTGCCGGTTGGTTAACGGCAGGAGTTATTGCCGCAGAGCATAAAATTGCGCAGCAACAATCACTTGAAATTACACTGGTTGAATCTCCCAATGTTAAAACCATTGGCGTTGGTGAAGGCACTTGGCCGTCAATGCGCAACACGTTAGACAAAATAGGCATTACTGAACTCGAATTTATTCAACAGTGCGATGCTTCATTTAAGCAAGGCTCAAAGTTTATCAATTGGCAAACAGGGAAAGATGGTGAGTTTTACTATCATCCCTTTATGACCCCTGAAGGCTATAGCCGAATCGACTTACAAAAACACTGGCAAGCAACACATTCCCAGCAAGCTTTTGCCGATACCATTAATGCTCAATATCACACCTGTGAAATGGGCTTAGCGCCAAAACAAAGTGCTACGCCACCTTATGCCGCAGTTACTAACTATGGCTATCACCTCAATGCTGGAAAGTTTGCCACTCTTTTGCAAAAGCATTGCACCGAAAAGTTAGCTGTTAAACACCTACTTGCCCATATAGAAAGGATAGTTTCTTCTTCATCAGGCGATATTGAGAAGTTGGTCACGCAAGATGGCCAAATGATTGAAGGGGATTTGTTTATCGACTGTTCAGGTAGCGCTGGCTTACTGATCAATAAACACTTTAATGTTCCACTTATTAAACAAAACCATGTGCTTTTTAATGATTGCGCTTTGGCTACACAAGTCCCCTACTCTGTGCAAAACCATATTGCTTCAGCAACATTATCGACCGCACAAACCAGCGGTTGGATATGGGATATTGGCTTACCTTCTAGGCGAGGCGTAGGCCATACATATTCCAGTGCACATATTAGTGATGCTGAGGCAGAACAGCAACTTCGCCACTATATTGCCAACTCAATCGGCGAAGACGAAAGTGAAAAGCTTAGTGTTCGAAAGTTAGCTTTCACTCCAGGTTACCGTGAAAAGTTCTGGCATAAGAACTGTGTTGCCGTGGGTATGTCGGCTGGCTTTATTGAGCCACTCGAAGCTTCGGCACTCGCCATGATTGAGCTATCAATCACCATGATCAGCGAGCAATTACCACAAACACGCCAACAAATGGATATTACCGCTAAACGCTTCAACAGTCGTTTTAGTTACCGCTGGCAGCGAGTGATCGAATTTCTAAAATTACACTATGTGCTTAGCCAAAGACGGGATAGTGATTATTGGCGTGATAATCAAGAGGCAGCAAGTATTCCCGATCGACTCGCTGAATTAATAAAATTATGGAGATATCAGCCCCCTAGTCGCTATGACTTTATTGAAAATGAAGAAGTATTTCCATCAGCAAGTTATCAATATGTGCTGTACGGCATGGGCTACCATACTCAGTCACATCAGCATCAAACCTTATTTGAAAATAATAAAATAGCAGAACAACTGTTTGCAAAAGTACAATTACAAAAGCAACAATTTCAGCAAGGTTTACCAACGAATCGTGAACTGATAAATCATTACTGGCAACTACAATAATAAGAGATAACACATGAGTGATACTGCAATAAAGCATGTTGTCATTGCTGGTGGAGGTACCGCAGGTTGGATGACAGCCGCCGCCTTTTCAAAGCTACTTGGCAATAACATTAAAGTTACCTTAGTTGAATCTGACGAGATTGGCACCGTTGGTGTGGGTGAAGCAACCATACCACCGATCAAAAACTTTCATAAATTGCTCGGTATTAATGAACAAGAAGTCATGAAAGCAACACATGCAACCTTTAAGCTAGGTATTAGTTTTGAAAACTGGGGGCAAGTGGGCGATGAATATATTCATTCATTTGGCGTTACCGGCAAGGAATGTTGGGCAGGCGAGTTTCATCACTTTTGGCTACATGGGAAAATGCGCGGTCATAAAGATGAATTTGGTGAATATTGTTATGAATTACAAGCTGCCAAGCAGAATAAATTCGCACTTAGCAAAGATATGCCGATTAACTATGCCTATCACTTAGATGCGACACTTTATGCACAATACTTGCGCAAATTTAGCGAGAAGTTAGGCACCGAGCGCGTTGAAGGGAAAATTTCTCAAGTCGATAAATGCCCTTCAACAGGTAATATTAGCGCAATCACTTTAGCTTCAGGTAAAACCATATCAGCTGACTTATTTATTGATTGCACAGGCTTTAGAGGTCTATTAATAGAGCAAGCATTGCATACCGGTTATGACGATTGGTCACACTTGTTGCCTTGTGACAGCGCTATTGCCGTACAAACAAGGTCGGTGTCAAAACCTAAGCCGTATACCCGCTCTATTGCGCACAAGGCAGGCTGGCAGTGGCAAATTCCGCTACAACATAGGGTCGGTAACGGTTTAGTTTTTTGCAGTAAGTATTTATCTGATGATGATGCTAAAACCTTATTACTTGATAATGTTGACGGTGAAACGATCACTGAACCTAGAGTAATAAAATTCAAAACCGGACGTAGAAGAAAGGGCTGGCATAAAAACTGTGTTGCTATTGGTTTGTCTAGCGGCTTTATTGAGCCATTGGAATCAACCAGTATTCACCTGATCATGACCGCGATTGTACGTTTGCTACGTTTGTTTCCATATAACGGCGTTACGGAATCAGGCATTAAGGAATACAACAGTAAATTAGATTCAGAATTAAATGCCGTACGCGACTTTATTGTTTTGCACTATAAGGTTAACCAACGCCAAGACAGTGAATTTTGGCAACACTGCCAGCACATGGAAATACCAGAATCACTTGCGCATAAAATAGCTTTATTTAAAGAAACAGGACGTGTATTTCTAGATGACGGTGATATTTTCCGCGTTGATTCTTGGACACAAGTGATGTTTGGCCAAGGTTTAATGCCTACGCAGTATCACCAAATAGCCAATGTTATGAGCGATGATGAACTTCAGAAGTTTTTAGCAAGTATGAAATTAGCCATTACTCAAGCTGTAGAGAAATTGCCCGAACATGATGAATTCATTAAGCATTACTGCCCTTCAAACTGAGTGTTAGCGCAGATTTAAGACACAAAAAAAGCAACCATTTGGTTGCTTTTTTAATGATAAAAATAATTACATTGTTTGGGATTTTTTTGATGGAAACTCAATACGCTCACCAAATTTATTTAATATCTCTACTCGCCCGTTACATACAGCGATAATAAACTTACCTTCTTTGTAACTTTCTGGAATAACTACACGACAATTATTAAGCTGCGAGAAAACCTCGACACTATGCTGCAGTTCAAGTGACTGTTCGTCATAGTAAATAATAGATACCTCTCTAGCTCTTGAGTCTGCTGTTACAGAAGTCAACATGGCTATTCCCAATATAGTTAAGCATAAATAATAGTGCTATTTTAACTAAATCAGAAAAGCAAACTGTTGTAAAAGTTAACAGATACTGCAACAAATTATAATCGGGTAACAGGTAACATCAACTGAAATCCGATACACACTAACCTTGAGTTGCCGTTACTGTTGACAACTTATAGTTGCAATTTCAGCGGAGTTAGGCTCAATAATTATATCAGCAAAACTCAAACTCTCTGCCCCCGTAGTACTTATCTGAAATGGGCTAGCTACCTGTGAAAAGTCTACGCCAGCATCTTCAAAACATTGCAAATCAATAGAGATGCTTTCCCAGTTATCTAATGCCATCGAATGCAGTACTTTTGTCAGATTTACTGAGCCGGGGCATTGCTGCTCACAAACCATAGACAATAAAATTTGCGCATTACTCACAGAATTGACTTTCACCGAGAATGTTAATGTCGCATTAGCTTCTTTATATGCGCGTAAATCTTCAGGAAAGTTACTCGTTAACACCACGCTAGCCTGTTTGCTACCGTCAAAAGATACTGTTCTAGCATCTTCTTGCACCGTTTTATCTAATGTTTGTAATGTAACCGCGCCGAGCGACTGCACGCTAGAAGTGATATCAGCACTTTCATTTCCCGACTTTAATTGCATTTTCCATGGCATTTTTGCTGCACCAACAAACAAGGATAAATTCGGTAATTGATCATGAGAAACTTGTGATGTTTCATCAAAATCATTGCTTACCATCATCCTATCTTGATAACTCAAACCATAACCAAATTTAAATAGCGGCTGATAATTCACATCATAATGATTAGTTGCCGTTTGATCAGCCGTTGCTGGCCAAGAAAAAGATAAGCGACCTAAAAAGTCATGGTTAACTTCATTTTCACTATTTTTAAGCAATACTTCTGCAACACCATGACCTTCTGTACCTGGCAACCATGCTGCGACAAAAGCATCAGAAGCATTCAGCTCAGCATTTACCCACATAGGTCGACCACTAATAAACACGGCTACAACGGGTATGCCTTGTTGCTTAAGACGCTTCAAAAGCGCTAAGTCTTTTTTATTGCCACGTTGAAACTCTAAATTATCTCGGTCGCCATGGCCTTCGGCATAAGGCTCTTCGCCAAAGACGACAATTGCAACATCAGGTTTTTTGGCAAAACTACCATCAACGCTCAGTGTCGCGTTTCCGCCAGCTAAAGATGTTTGTTGATTAATACCGTCAAAAATAGACTGAGCACCAGGAAAATCAGAATTTTTATTACCAGTACCTTGCCATGTAACCGACCAACCACCTGACTGCTTGCCAATATTATTTGCCGCATCACCAGCAACCAAAATATGGCTCTTTGGCGAAATCGGTAAAATATTGTGATTATTCTTTAATAAAACCAGTGATTCTCGCACGGCTTGACGAGCAACATCACGGTGACTTGTTTGGCCAATTAATTCCGTTTTACCTGATAATTTGCGTGTTGCGGGGCTTGGTTTTTCAAATAAGCCCGCACGTAATTTCACTCGTAAAATTCGACTTACTGCATCATCAATTCGGCTTTGCGCAATTTCACCCGACTTAACTTGCGCAATAGTATTTTCATAAAGCGGCTTCCATGCATCGGTTGGTACCATAAAAATATCTAGGCCAGCATTGACTGATTGCGGGCAGCTTTCATTAGTACAGCCTTTAACTTGCCCGTGACCATTCCAATCTCCGACCACAAAACCATCAAAGCCCATGCGATCTTTTAGAATGTCAGTGAGTAAATATTTATTACCGTGATTTTTCTTACCATGCCAGCTGTTAAATGACGCCATAACTGACTGTGCGCCAGCATTTAAACCGCCAATATAACCTTGAGCATGAAGTTCAAATAGTTGTTTTTCGGTTGAAATATTATCTCCTTGGTCATCGCCAGCGACTGTGCCACCGTCGCCTAGAAAATGTTTTACGGTACTGATAACATGGTCGTCAGATAAAAAATCTTTATCAGGTGAGCCTTGTAAACCTTTAACCACTGCGCTGGCATAATTTCTCACTATAGCGGGGTCTTCTGAATAACCTTCATATGTTCTCCCCCAGCGGTCATCTTGTACTACAGCAACGGTTGGAGCGAAAACCCAATCTATTCCGGTCACCATAACTTCTGCCGCGGTGATAGCAGCAATTTTTTCTATTAAGTCAGGATTATTAGCTGCACCTAAACCAATATTGTGAGGAAATAGCGTCGCGCCAATAACATTGTTATGACCATGAACCGCATCGGTACCCCACATAGTTGGAATAGCTGAGCCATCAATACTGCTATCAATAGACGCTTGGTACATCTTTTCTGCAAGTTTTATCCAGTCTTGTGGTGTTGCCTGTTTGTTATTGTTAGGAAAAGACCCGCCACCATTTAAGTATGAGCCAAAGCCATACTTTCGCATGTCTTCAACGGTGATATCTCTTATTTCAGGCTGGATCATTTGCGCAACTTTTTGCGCTAAGGTCATTTCAGCAACTAAGTTCGTAACATTGAGCTCAAGTGCTTCATCATAGGGTAATGCTTGCGGTAATTTCGGCCAAAACTCTGCAACTTTATCAACAGTTTGAATGTTACTTTTATCAATTTTTTTTTCGTTATCAGCACACCCCAGTGCACCCGCTAAAATCAAGCTCATAGTAAGCTTCACCACTACACTTTGAAACTTGTTACTTTTAAATGCTTTACTATTAACAGCATGTTTTTTATTAATTTTCATCGTCATTACTTTCCCGAAATAAATGATATAAATTTTATTTTTGTATATTAATTTTGTGACCATTAACGCCGTAATAAGCAATATAGAGATAGCAGAACATCGGCAGAATAAATGCGGTATGAACACCAATTTCATCGGCTAGAAACCCTTGCGCTAAAGGCACTATGGCGCCGCCAACAATTGCCAAACACAAAATGCCAGAACCTTGGCTAGTCAACCTGCCCAAACCACTTAGGCTTAAACTGAAGATTGTTGGAAACATAATTGAGTTACATAAACCAATTAACAAAATAGCTACCATGGCAATGTCACCATTACTACATATAACAACTGCCAATAGAAAAACCGCAACAAAAGCATTAAAGGCTAGTACCTTACCGGCCGCTATTTTTTGCATAACAATTGCGCCAGCAAAACGACCAACCAGTGCGCCGCCCCAGTAATATGCAATATACTTAGCTCCCTCAGATTCTACTAAGCCAGCAATATTCTCTAGTGACAAGAAGCTTACTAAAAAGCTGCCAATTGCCACTTCAGCACCCACATAAACAAAAATAGCGAATGCCCCTAAAGACAAATGTCGATGTTGCCAAGCGCTGCCTTTTGCTTTTCCTTCGGTTGCATCAGCAAGGTCTACTTGTTCAACTGCTGGTAGTTTCAACCATGAAAATATTGCCGCTAACAGCAACAAAAGCGCAGCTAATAATAAATAAGGTAATTGTACTGATTGCGCAGACTCTGCCGCCGACATAGCACTAGCAGCTTGATCTAAAATTAAATAGGCGCCAAAGAAAGGGGCAACCGTTGTGCCTAGCGAATTAAATGCTTGTGTCATAGTTAAACGAGAAGAGGCAGTTTCTGTTGGGCCAAGCGTACTTACGTAAGGATTGGCAGAAACTTGCAAAATAGTAATACCACTTGCCAAAGTGAATAAAGCAGCTAAAAATACCGGATAGCTATGGGATGAGGCCGCAGGGTAAAACATTGCACAACCTATAGCGGCAAAAACAAGTCCAATCACAATACCTTTTTGAAAACCATGCTTTGAGACAATTTTGCTAGCAGGAATTGACACGAGAAAGTATGCGCCAAAAAAGCAAAATTGGATTAACATCGCTTGACCATAAGATAAGTCAAACACCGCCTTTAAATGCGGGATCAATATGTCGTTCAGGCAGGTTATAAAGCCCCAAAGAAAAAATAGCGTCGTTAATGATGTCAACGCAAAACGATAATCTTTACCTTTTTCATCGCTATCATTATTTAGTGTTGTCGATGATGTTGATAGATTTACCATCATGCCCCCTTAGCTGATACCTGTTGATTTTGGTCATAGCTTTAAATAAGAATGATTAAATAAAAACCAGTTGACCTTTTAGTTATTAGCCACTAACATTTCAAATGTAAGCGCTTTCATTGGAAATTCATTCTTACAGAAGCTCAAAATTTTTTCAAGTGAAATGTAAGCGCTTACAGAAAAGAGTTGCTCGTTAAGAAAATGACTTGGCGACGCTAATTATCAATGTGTTGATTTTACTAAAAGAAGACAATGTAAAAATGATGAACTTATCTCTCCCCGTAAATTCGCCAATGCGCAGTAAAAATTTTACCTACGGCGTAGCAACGGCTGCTTTTCAAATTGAAGGCGGTGTCGCTGACAGACTGCCTTGTATTTGGGATACCTTTTGTGCAACGCCCGGCAAAGTTGTTGATAATTCAAATGGTGATGTTGCCTGTGATCATTACAATCGCTGGCAAGATGATATCGAGCTTATTGCTTCACTAGGTGTTGACGCCTACCGTTTGTCATTGTCATGGCCAAGAATTATTAAAAAAGACGGTAGCGTAAACCAAACGGGTATTAACTATTACATTGCCATTTTAGACCAACTAAAAGCGAAAGGCATTAAAGCCTATGTCACACTTTATCATTGGGATTTACCGCAACACTTAGAAGATGAAGGTGGCTGGCTTAATCGTAATACTGCTTATAAATTTCAAGATTATGTGAAAAAAACAGCCGTAGCGTTCGGCGACAGAGTGCATTCTTACGCAACACTGAATGAGCCTTTTTGTAGCGCTTACCTTGGCTATGAAGCCGGCATTCATGCGCCAGGTCACGCCGATATCAATTATGGTAAAAAAGCCGCACACCATTTATTGCTAGCACATGGTTTAGCGATAGAAACACTCAAAAAACACAGCCCTAATACACAAAATGGCATAGTGCTAAACTTTACGCCAGCTTACCCAGAAACAAACTCAATTAAAGACAAAATTGCTGCTGAAAACGCGGATGACTATTTTAATCAGTGGTACATCAAGCCAATCATGGACGGTAAATACCCAGCCATTAATCAACAATTACCTAAGCAACAGCAACCTGATATTTTACCCGGTGATATGGAAATCATTTCGCAAGAGCTCGATTTTTTGGGTATAAATTTTTACACTCGAGCAGTATATCGACACAACTTAGACGGTGGATTTGAAGAAGTACAAATACCTGATGTTGCGCGTACTGATATTGGTTGGGAAATCTATCCGCAAGCATTTACCGAGTTATTAATATCGTTAGATGCTCGTTATACCCTGCCGCCAATTTACATAACAGAAAATGGTGCAGCAATGGATGACCACTGTATAAATGGTGAAGTTAACGACCAAGGGCGAGTCGATTATTACAATCAACACCTTAATGCGGTCGCCAGTGCTATTTCTCGGGGAGTTGATGTGCGAGGATACTTTGCTTGGAGTTTAATGGATAATTTTGAATGGGCTGAAGGTTATTTAAAACGCTTCGGTATTGTGCATGTTGATTATAAAACCCAAATTCGAACTATTAAAGCCAGTGGTTTAGCCTTTCGTAATTTGATAGCCTCAAGAGCAGACTAATAATAAGAATAAAATATGACTAAACTCCCATTTTCTGAAAAAGTTGGTTATGCCGTTGGAGATGCCGCTGCAAATTTAGTGTGGCGTGGCGCTCTTGCGTACTTAGCTGTTTTCTATACCGATACTTTTGGCATAACCGCAGCAGCAACGGCGATGTTATTTTTGGTTGTGCGTTTATCGGATGGTGTCACCGATATTATTATGGGTATGGTTGCTGATAGAACACAAACCCGATGGGGAAAGTTTCGTCCATGGATTTTGTTCTCAGCCCCGATTTTAGGTTTGTTTATGGTGCTTTGTTTTAGCACTCCAGACCTTAGCGAAAACGGCAAACTTGCTTACGCTTATTTTACTTATATTGGTCTAACGTTAGCCTATACCATCAACAATGTTCCCTATTCTGCATTAATGGGAGTGATGACCACTTCTGATACTGAAAGAACCAGTTTATCTGGCTTTCGCTTTGCTGGAGCCTTTGCTGGTGGCTTATTAGTCATGGGTTTTTTACCAAAATTAGTTGCATATTTTGGTCAAGGTAATGATGCTGTCGGCTATCAAACCACCATGTATTTGTTTGCTGCCATCTTGGTATTTTTGTTGGTGATTACATTCGCCAGCACACAAGAAAGAATTACCACACCACAGCAAAAATCTTTAGGGTTATCTCAAGAAATAAAAGACTTAATGAAAAACTTACCTTTGATTGTTTTGCCACTATTAGCCATGAGTTTGTTTTTCTATTATCGCAACATTATCAGCGGGGCATTTTTCGTTTTAGTGATGGCAACCATGTGGTTCATTATCAAACGCTTTATCAAAACACCAATTGAGAAATTATCAAGTACTCAGCTCGATATGGTTGACTTACTCACCAATAAACCTTGGCTAATACTGCTAGCGCTTGGCTTTCTCACTATGATGTTCAACGGCATTAAATACGGCGTTATCGCGTATTATTTCAAATATTACATTGGCGACGAATTGATGACCGGACAATATTTTGTGGCGCTATTGCTCGTGTCTATTTTAGGTGCGCTTTGCACTAATTATCTTGCTAAGCGCTGGGGTAAGCCTCAACTATTAATTATCGCCTTACTGACCAGTACATTATTTACGATTCCTTTCTTTTGGTTAGAAAGCGATCAAATAACCGCCATCTTCATTTTAGGCTGCTGTGCAGAGTTTTTTGCCGCTATGATTCCAACGTTATATTTCACTATGCTGGGTGACTCTGCGGATTACTCTGAATGGAAAAATAAACGCAGAGCTACAGGGTTAATTTATTCAGCAGGAACTTTTGTACAAAAGACTGGTGGTGGCTTTGCCGGAGCCTTAGTATTATTAGTCTTAGCTGGCTATGGCTACGATGG
>Ga0208643_1001230_pt1 | contig 14865 bp, 19 predicted proteins | sample VirMetDEL_Nov_12_FD_184516 | JGI IMG/M metagenome (GOLD analysis project Ga0208643, IMG submission 184516) | Aqueous microbial communities from the Delaware River and Bay under freshwater to marine salinity gradient to study organic matter... | ecosystem: Environmental > Aquatic > Marine >... | reverse complement strand
GCAGCCGATAACGTTGTTCAAGAATTTAAATTACCTGGAGCTGGTATTTATTGTAATGAAGGAGCTTACGTAGATCTTACTAACTGTGATTTTTGTTACGTAATCGGAACATTTTAAGGAGTTAGCCAATGGCGAATACTACTTCACAGTCCTACAGTTTCGACCAGGACTTTTCAATCGATGAAATTATTGCAGATGCATACGAGCGTTTAGGTTTAGTCGGTACAGCCGGCCATCAATTAAAAACTGCTAGAAGATCTTTAAACATTCTTTTTCAAGAATGGGGTAATAGAGGAATACATTTTTGGGAAGTAGGAAATACTAATATTAATTTAATAGCAGGTGCAACAACTAATGTTGATGCTACAGCTGAAGGATCTGGTGTATATACTTTTTATAGAAATTCTACAGATGTACCGGGAGGTGGAGAACCACCACAAGCTACAACTGTTCCAACAGCAAATGTTTACGGTATTTCAGATATTTTAAATGTTACATATAGACAAAATTACAATACAACAAATCAATCAGACACAGGTTTAACTAAAGTTGCAAGAGATGCTTATTCAGCAACAGCTAACAAAGCATCTAATGGAACACCTTCACAGTTTTGGGTACAAAGATTTATAGATAAAGTTACACTAACTATTTATCCTTTACCTAATTCAACTGCTGCATCAAATTTTTTAAACGTTTATTATGTAAAAAGAATTGATGATGCAGGAGCTTATACTAACGCAAGTGATACACCTTTTAGATTTGTACCATGTATGATTTCAGGATTATCATATTACTTATCTATGAAGTTTGCACCACAACGAACACAGGAGATGAAGTTGTTGTACGAGGATGAGTTAGCAAGAGCATTATCAGAAGATGGTTCTCCAGCTAGCACATATATTACTCCGAAGACATACTATCCAAATATATAATGGCTAGATTTGCAAAAGGTAGTAGAGCATTAGCGATCTCTGATAGATCAGGTGCAGCATTTCCATATAGAGAAATGGTAAAAGAGTGGACTGGTGCATGGGTACATAACTCTGAGTTTGAACCTAAGCAACCACAATTAGAACCACATCCAGTAGGCGCAGACCCACAAGGTTTAATGCATGCAAGACCTGCAAGAGTAGAGTTTCCAGTACAAGATATTTTACCTAACAATCCATTTACTACAACAGGTGGATCTCAAACTTTAAGTGTGTCTTATCCTTCTAATCAAATTAACGAAGGAACATCTTATGTTAGATTTCAATCTGTTAAAGAAATAGTAGGAGGTGTTGCAATTGCAACTTTAGAATTACAAACAACTTTAAATGGTGCAATTAATGATACAGTCAACACTTTAACTTTAACTAGTTCTGCAGCATTTCCAAACGCTGGTTTTATTGTAATAGAAAAAGTAGATCAAGTTGCAACTAGTGCAACTTTTGGAAAATACATAAATGAAACAATTCAATATACAGGTAACAATACAGGTACAGGAGTTTTATCTGGATTAACAAGAGGCACGGCTTCTCCATTTAGAGGAATAACTCCACCTAATACTACAGCAACAACTCACGCAAACGGAGCAAAAGTTTTTGGATCATATTTAGCAACAGCAATTGCAACTACTGTAGAAGTTGGTCCTACATTACCAAATGGAACACAAGCAACAGAACAACAATTTAATTCTATAACAGTGCCTTTAGTATCTAATGCTGGAAGCACAGCAACAGGAGGCGGTTTTCAGTGTACAATTGGACCCGTTAATGATAGAGCTTAATTATGTCAGGACTTACAAGTTATAATTACACTACATTAAAACAAGCTATCCAAGACTACACTGAAGTTGGGTCTACTGTATTTACTACAACTATTTTAGATGGTTTTATTATGGCTGCACAAAATAGAATTAATTTAGATCTTCCAATGGACTCCGATAGAGTTCAAGATGAAGCACAATTTGCAACTGATTTTAATTCAATTACAATGCCTACTAAAGCTTTGTTTGTTAGAGGTATAGAGGTATATGAATCAACAGCAAACACTAATGGTCAAGGAGTATGGTTAGAGAAACGTGATCAAACTTTTATTTCAGAGTACGTAGGTAATTTAACAGGAACTGCAGGAGGTGCTGCTGCACAAGATGTAACTGGTCTTCCTAAATATTATGCTATGTTTGGTGGTGCAACAACAGGGGCTAGTACAGCTACATCTGGTGCCATATACATAGCTCCAACACCTGATGCTAATTATAAATATATTATTCATTATAACGCAATGCCTACGGGATTAGGGTCTGGTGGTGATGGTAACTCTAATACATATTTAAGTAATTATTTTCCACAGGGTCTATTATATGCATGTTTAGTAGAAGCTTTTATGTTTTTAAAAGGCCCAACAGACATGTTGACACTATATGAAAATAGATATAAAACTGAACTACAAAAGTTTGCAGCAATGCAAGTTGGAAGAAGAAGACGAGACGATTACACGGATGGAACAATAAGAATACCAATCGAGTCACCGCCTCAGTAATTAGGAGAAAAAATTATGGCAATAACATCGGCAGTATGTAACAGTTTTAAAGCAGAAGTTTTACAAGCTCTACATAATTTTACAGCGTCATCTGGAAATTCATTTAAAATAGCTTTGTACACAAGTTCAGCAACTTTAAATAAATCAACAACAGCTTATAGTTCATCAAACGAAATATCTAACACATCAGGATCTGCTTATTCTGCAGGTGGTGCAGCACTTACAAGTGTAACTCCAGCTTTATCAACTGACACTGCATGTTGTGACTTTGCAGATGTTAGTTTTACTTCTGCTTCATTCACAGCTAATGGTTGTTTAATTTATAATGACACAAACGCTGATAGAGCAGTTTGTGCAATCGCATTTGGTGGAGACAAAACTGTATCAAGTGGAACTTTTACAATTCAATTTCCAACAGCAGACGCATCTAACGCTATCCTTCGTATAGCATAAGGAGGTAAATCCTTATGGCATCTATCTGGGGTGGTGATAATCCTTCAGTAGCATGGAATGAAAATTCCTGGGCATCTAATACTGTTACAATTACTTTAACTGGTGTATCAGCAACCTCTAGTGTAGGTGAAGTATCTGCATTTCCAGGATCAGGTTGGGGCAGGCAACAATGGGGTAACTCTGGTTGGGGTGTAGAATATTCTGTTGCACCAACTGGTTTAAGTACAACATCTAGTGTTGGCGCTGTCGAAGCTGCTCAAATTATTCCAGTAGATTTAACAGGACTTAGCACTACCGCTTCAGTAGGATCACCGACTACTGATCAACTTACTATAGCAGCACTAACAGGTTTACAAGCTCAAACGGAACTTGGAACTTTTGATAATGCCGGTACGTTAGTTGGTTGGGGTAGAAATGGTTGGGGTGAAGAACCTTACGGAGATTCATTTAATAAATTAGAACAACCAGCAGGGTTGAGTGCAACTTCTAGTGTTGGTGCATTAACTTTAGATTTAACTTCTGTAATATCTCCAACAGGAGTAAGTTCTACTTCTAGTGTTGGTTCTTTAAGTTTAGTTATAGATTGCACTGTTGTTCCAACAGGTGTTGGTACAACAGCAGGTGTAGGAAATATATCGCCAGCAGATGTCATGGGACTTACTGGATTAAGTGCAACATCTAGTGTAGGAAATATATTGCCAGCAGATGTTGTTGGATTAACTGGAGTAGGAACAAGTTCTTCTGTAGGTTCTGTAGAAATAAATTCTTCACCTATTATAATTCCAACAGGTGTTAGTGCTACCTCAACAGTAGGTTCAATATCTATTGCAGACATGCAAATAGGTTTAACTGGGTTAAGTACAACATCGTCAACAGGATCTATTAATCCAGCAGATGTCGTAGGTTTAACAGGAATACAAGCAACATCTAGTGTTAATGCTACAGGATTAATTCTTAAATATTATGGAAAATTAACACCTAAAACAAGCACCGGATATAGTACACAATCACCAAAAACGTCAGTTAGTGGTTACTCAACTAAGACGCCAAAAAATACAACAGGGTATACACGAAAAACTCCTGCATAATTATGTTTGACTTAAAACTAAATAACCAATATAAATAAGACTTATTAGGAGTACAAAAGTATGGCATCAACATTTTCAGATCTAGGAATAGAACTAATGGCAACCGGCGAAAACGCTGGTACTTGGGGAACAAAAACAAACGCTAATTTAAGTCTTGTAGAACAACTTACAGGTGGATATAATAGTTTATCAATTGCTGGTGGTGCAGGAACTCAAGATTTAACAATAGCTGAAGGTGCTTTAACAGGTACTGCTCAACACAGAGTTATAGAATTTACAGGAACTATTTCTGGAAACAGAGTCATAACTTTTCCATTACTCACAGAAAATTTTTACTTTATTAAAAACAATACTACTGGAGCACATACAGTTCAATTAAAAGCTGTTTCTGGTTCAGGAGCAACTGTTACTTTTTCAGCCACAAATAAACTTTGGAAAATTATTTGGTTAGATGGTGTTGCAACTAACACAGGTGTTTACGAAGTTCCATTTCAACCAGTTACTCCAGATTGGCTTACAAAAACTGGATCTTATACAGCAATAAATGGTGATAAAATTTTTGTAGATACAAGTGGAGGAGCAGTTACAATAACTCTTCCGGCATCACCTTCTGTAGGTGATCAAGTAAATTTTGTAGATTCAAGATACACTTTTGACAGTAACGCCTTGACTGTTGGAAGAAACAGTTCTAAAATAACAAACGCAACAGCAGACCTAGTAGTTAATACTGAGGGTGCAGCATTTGGATTAGTTTACTCTGGTTCAAATGTAGGATGGACTTACACGGAGAAATAATATGGCAAATTACGAAGCAACTAAATACAATTTTAATGGATCAGACCTTACAGGTATTGAAGGCACTGCTACAGGTACCGTTCTTCCATGGTCATCTGGTTCAGTTCCAACAGGTTTTTTAGAATGTGATGGTGCAGCTGTTTCAAGATCTACTTACTCTGCATTGTTTGCAGTTGTAGGCACGACTTATGGAGCTGGTGATGGTTCATCTACTTTTAATGTACCAAATTTAGCCGATAACATTCCAATGGGTAAATCTGGAACTAAAGCTTTAGCATCAACAGGTGGAGCAAATACAGTTGCAGCTTCAGGAACCGTTGGTGGTTCAACAGCTAATGCAACTTTATCAACAGCGCAATTAGCGTCCCACACTCACGAAGTTCAAGGACAAAACACAGGTAGCCAAAGCCACGCAGATCTTCTTAGATATGGTGGTGGTCAAATAAATACGGTTGCTACTGGTGGTGGACAAGGTCATTCTCACAACATGAGTGCAACTTTTAGCGGAACTGCAACTTCAGTTCTTCAACCTTATTTAACACTACTTTATATTATAAAAACTTAGGAGAAATTATGGCAACAAACGCGACATGGACAGTAATATTTGATGACAAAATGATTATGAAAAGAACTGGAGAATTTGATGTTTCAAACGGCCCTGGTTATGTAATCGATGATGATGCATTTTGGAATCAAAGTAAATTTTCAAATATTTGGGCCATTCAATACGAAGCATCTAATGTAAGTAATCAAGTAGAATATAGAGATGATACTCCTCATTCTAGTTGGGCAGATGCAAACTTAGGTGATTTTCAAGATTTTATTACTAGATGGGATGCAGCTCATTTAACTCATCTTCAAGCTAAATGGGACGCTGATGATCGTCCTGAACAAGACACAAATGGTGAATCAGACAAAATAGCTAGACTAGGTCCTAGACCTACATCTTACTCATCTTAATTTAAAAATAATTAATATTTATATTAACTCTTACGTTTTGATTGGTACAATTAGTGCCGTTGTGAAAAATGTTTGATGGGAAATAAACACCAGTGTTTTCTTTTGATGGCACTGTTTTATCTTTTCCTATTCTTGTAAAACCATCACAAGTATTAAGTGAAAGTATAAACGTGTTACATTTAAAATCAGTATCAGCATGTTGACCAAACTCTATTAAATGATCATTTCTAGGGTACATATTAATTTTAGCTCTAACTAAAGCTTTAACATTTAATTTATCTAATACAGGTTCTATTAAAGAAAATATTGGACTCATGATTCTACATTTAGAAAAAATATTACGTTCAAAATAATAACCATCAGTAGCATTTTTACTTGATACAAATGGTGCATAATAAAAATCAGATTTAAAAGCTATATCTTTTAATTTATTAAAATCATTTTGATTTAAAAAATCATCTATCACTTCAATCATTGTAAAATAAACTTGTAGTTGTTAATTCATTCATATAATTTTTTCCAATAAAATCTTCTACATTTTTATACATGCTTTTAAGATATGTATGAGCAGGTTGATATTCTTCTGAATTATCTAAAATTATATTTGCTTTAGTATAACATGCTTCACAACACATAGATGCTATAAAACCTCTTGATATAATGTTAGGATTATTATCAATTAATACGTAGTCACTATTTTTTATAAAATTTTTGTAATTTCTATACATATAAAAATCTTCACGCATTTTTAACATATGAACATTTTTTAATTCTTTTTCATTAACAAAATTTATCCACTCTTGGTCATGTTCAAAAGAAAAAACATTTTTAAATTTTTTACTAAAATAAATTGTAGATTTTCCTGCTCCAAACTCAACCATTGTTTTTGAAGATAAATCTTTTGTATTCAACCAATCTACAAATGGTTTTGATAAACATGGTATTATTAAGTGTTCGTTTTCCACCTTACCTCAACATCATCCAAGAAGTTAAAATATACTTTTCTCCAGATAAAGGAGGATTTCCTCTATGTACATACGGAAAAGCTGCGGGCCAAATAACTATTCTACCTTTTTTAGGTTTAACTCTTTTTGAAAAATGTAAAAACTCTGTTTCTCCTCCTTCTTCTACATCGTTTAAATATACAGAATAAACAAAAGCTCTAGGCTCATTATTAAATCCCGAGCTATGTTCCAAATGCCAAACATGGTATCCTTCTGTAGGTAGAGTTTTTTGAATTTTTAAACTTGTGTAATAAAGTTTATCTTGTCCATAAGAATCTAAAGCCCCTACATTTTTTTCGTAATGTTTCCAAGCCATATCAAAATTAATTATAAGAGCCTCTAAATTTTTCCACCAAACATCTAAATTACCTTCATTAGCAAAAAATTGTTGATCTTGTTTTTTTAAAATAGATGATTGTTCTGAACCTATTCTATTAAGAGTTTTCTTAAATTCATTTTGTTTTTCGTATAAGTTAATAGCATTGTCACACTGTTCTTCAGTAATGTAATTATCATACACTCCTATAAAGTTATCTATGTTAACTGTTTTTTGTTTCATTTATAATTTCTTTATGTGTTTTATATATTAAATTACTGTCTATTTTTTTAAAATAGTTTTCTAATTCATTTTTAGTTTTTGTTGGCATCAAATTATATTGTTTTTTTATACTATTATTATAATCATAAAAACCAAAACCATTTAAAACTTGAATAAAATTACAAGCCCAAAATAAACTATAATTAGAAGTTTTCATATCATCGTCAATCGGTAATCTTCTTTTCCAAAGACCTATCATTTTTTTAATATTAAGAGGAGCATTTTCATATGTATAATTTTTCCAAAACCAATTGTGTCTGTTCCAACGTAAGTAATGAAGATAAATAAAATCTCTTATATTTTCCATAATGCTTTTTACTTGACTATTGTATTGATCTCTTACTGAGCCAACAGGATCACTTAGATTATGCATTAATAAAAAAGATTGTTGTATTGAAGTTCCAATTGATGTTGCTTCTAACGGTTCTACAAAATTAGCTGATAAACCTATTGCAACACAGTTTTTAATCCACACTTTATCTAAACGACCTGGATCAAACTTAATGTGTTTACCAACATCTATTTCATAACCTAGTTCTTTTTCAACCTCTAACTTTGCTTTTTCAGGAGTTGTATATTTATCAGAAAATATATATCCATTTCCGTGTCTTCCTTGAACAGGTATTTTAAACCTCCAACCAAATTTCATAGCTTTAGCCAAAGTCCAACAATTATAATTTTCTTCATCAGGAGTTTGAAAAGTTATAGCAGAATTAACTTTTAAATATTTTTTATAAGATTTCCATTTAGCTCCTAACTTACTTATTAACAATCTTTTAAAACCTGTACAATCAATAAAAAAATCAGCTTCGTATTTTTGTGTGTTACTTTGAATAGAAGTAATACCTTTGTTAACATTAATATTAACATTATTAATTATGTCATCTATTATCTCTATACCTCTTTCACTACATGTTTTTTCTAAAAAAATATTTAACTTATGTGTATCAAAATGAAACTGTTTACAATTAATATTAGTTGGAAGTATGTTCTTGTAAAGAAAATCAGGGTTTAATTTTTTATTATTGGCAATTAGATTTAAATAAGAAATGTGTTCTTGCCCTGCAGTAATATCCCATTCTGTAACCAAAGAATGTAAATATTTTTTATCTCCCCATCCTTCAAACATTATTCCAAATTTATAAGTAGCTCCACATTCTTTTATCATTTTATCTTTATCAATTTTTGTAAAATTTAAAAAATCTGACCAGTGTTCTGTGGATCCTTCACCTACTCCAATGATTCCAATATCTTTAGATCTAATAATTTTTATATTAATATTTTCCTGAAATTTTTCTTTTAATATTAATGCGGTTACATAACCAGCTGTGCCTCCTCCTACAATAATAAATTTACGATTCATTTTTTTTGTCCATACTTTCTACTTTTTTAGTAAAATCAAACGAGGTGCTTTTTTGATCTATATTAAATATTAAACTATATCTATTTATTTCTCCTTCATATTTATTAAAACCATGTAATATTTGAGGTGGAAATATATAGTAATCTCCTGGTTCAGGAGTTATTTTTAAATTTAATTCTGGAAGCTGTAAGTCACAACCTTTTGTTAGATATAAAATTCCATGCCAACAACTGTGTATGTGATACTTTAAACTATCTCCTTTTTTTATTTCATTTCCCCAAGCATTAGTAATAATATTTTTTTCTAAAAAATATTGAAAAAGATCTGGGTGACTTGTTTGATGTTTATTAATTAAAAAACTAAAAAAATTATTAAAATTATCTTTGTCTAAAAAATAATTCCAATCAGTCATTCCCCCTTTTACATTAGTATAGTTTTTCATTTCAGAACTTAAATTGTTTTTTATATCTAAGATAAAATTGTGAATTATTTCAGGGTAAGAATAATGTCCAAATATTATATTTATATTTCTAGGATAAGTAATGTTTAAACTATTTTTAGTTTCATTTAACTTATCATTTTTATCTATAAAATTAATCATTCAAAAATTTTTCCATGTTGCCATTCCCATAAAAATGGAGAAGACATAATATTGTTGTATACATAATAATCAAAATGTAAGTATTTCATTATTTCATCTTTATCTAAATATTTTTCTATATCATAGTATTTTAAATTTTCTTCTGTTTTAGGAAAACCGTTTTCTTTGTAGCTCTTATCAAAATGCATTTTTAAAAATAAGTCTAAATCATCTATGTCAACATAGTGACTTATCTGTGTGTTAATAAAGTAAGGGATTTGTGACGAAGCGTGATTAATGTTTCTAAATAATATGTTTCTTGCATGGTGTTCATTAGAGGTAAAAACTTTTTTTATATTAATATCTTTAACATTAACTTTTTGTTTCCATAAGTCATACCTTAGACCAGATAAAAATCTTTGATATGGATCTCTAATTACAGCCCATCTTGTTTTTTTAGATAGATGAGTTGTATTTTGTACATTTTCTTTTCCATATTTTTCTTCAATACACTTCATAACACTAAGATTTGCGTTTTTATGTATTCTTACATATTGAAAAGTAGGCGTTTCAATCAATTCAAATAATCTAAAATTCATCTTTTTATGTATATTTTCCGTCTTTCATTCCGTATTCATTTAATATATAATATAAATGAGTTATTTCAAAGGTTTTTTATGTTACAAAAATTAGGTTTTTTACCAGGGTTTAATAAACAAGTTACATCTACCGGCGCTGAATCACAATGGACAGGCGGTACGAATGTACGTTTTAGGTATGGTACACCTGAAAAAATAGGTGGTTGGCAACAGTTAGGTGAATCAAAACTTACAGGTGCAGCTAGAGGTTTGCATCACATGGTTAATAAACAGGGTATTAAATATGCTGTTATAGGCACTAATAGAATTTTATATGTATATTCTGGAGGAGTTTATTATGATATTCATCCTTTAGTTAACCCATCAGGAACAGCAATCACAAATGCATTTAGCACAACTAACGGAGAACCAACCGTAACACTTACTTTCTCTAGCGCACATAATTTTAAAACAGGGGATATAATTTTGTTTGGAGATACTTCTACTTTTAGTGCTATTACGGGCTCTAATTTTGGAGCTTCAGATTTTTGTGATAAAAAGTTTATGATAACTAGCGTACCCAATACTACAACACTTACTATTACAATGCCTAGTAATGAAGGAGGAGCAGGAGCAACTACTTCTGGAGGTATTACTTTTTTTCAATATTATCATGTAGGGCCAGCAGAACAAGTTGGTGTTTTTGGGTGGGGTATATCTCAATACGGTGGAAGTGTTACGTCTCCTAGAACTACAACTTTAAATGGATCTTTATCTGCAAACTCTTTTGGTACAGGAGGATCAGGAACTAGTATAACTCTTACATCGACTGTAGGGTTTCCTACTACCGGAACTAATTTTATTAAAGTAGATGATGAAGAAATATCTTACACAGGTGTTTCAGGAAATGACTTAACAGGAATTACTAGAAATGTTAGGGGAACCACTAATGCATCACACTCTAATGGAGCTACTGTCACAAACTTTAGTGATTTTTCAGGATGGGGCCAAGCAGCTACTAACACTGACTCTGTTGCGGAACCTGGTTTATGGTCTCTAGATAATTTAGGAAGCACTTTAATTGCTTTAATATTTAATGGTGAGTGTTTTGAATGGGACTCTGATTCAGCTAATGCAACATCAACAAGAGCAACTATTATTACAGGTGCACCAACAGCATCACGTGATATGTTAGTATCAACTCCCGATCGTCACTTAGTATTTTTTGGTACAGAAACAACTATTGGTGATAAAACTACACAAGACGATATGTTTTTAAGATTTTCTTCTCAAGAAAATATTAACGACTACGCACCTACAGCTGAAAATAGTGCTGGTACACAAAGACTGGCCGCCGGATCACGGATCATTGGAGCTAAACTTGGTAGGAATGCAATTTATGTTTGGTCTGATACTTCTTTATTTACCATGAGATTTGTTGGAACTCCGTTTACCTTTGCTTTTGAACAAGTAGGTACTAACTGTGGATTGATTGGTAAGAATGCAGCTGTTGAGGTTGATGGTGCAGCTTATTGGATGTCAGAAAATGGTTTTTTTAGATACACCGGTAAGCTAGAATCTATGGATTGTTTAGTCGAAGATTATGTTTATGATGATCTTAACACAACATCTAATCAATTAGTTTATTGTGGTATTAATAACTTGTTTGGTGAAATTACTTGGTTTTATCCTACATCAAATTCAAATGTTAATTTAAGATCAGTAACATATAGTTATTTAGATTCAACATCTAAAAGACCTATATGGTTTACTAACGATAGTTCTTTATTTACAAGAACTACTTGGCAAGATTCTTCCGTGTTTGGATTGCCTCATGCAACTCAATATGATGCTGGTACAGATACATCTTTTGATGTAGTTGGTAATACTGAAGGTATTACTTACTACTATGAACATGAAACAGGAATTAATCAAATAAGACTTGGGGTAACTTCAGCTATTCCTGCAGACATCACATCAGGTGATTATGATATTACACAAAAAGTTGTAAGAGGAGCAGCTACAAATATGGCTGACCTTAGAGGTGATGGTGAAAACATTATGAGAGTTAGTAGAATTATACCTGACTTTATTTCTCAAACAGGAAATGCCGTTGTACAATTAGATTTAAGAAATTATCCAAATGATGCGTCTACCAGCTCATCATTGGGTCCTTTTACAGTAACAACTTCTACAAGCAAAGTAGACACAAGGGCTCGAGCAAGAGCTATAGCTCTTACAATATCTAATACGGCTGTAGATACTAGTTGGAAATTAGGAACATTTAGGTTAGATATACATGCAGGAGGAAGACGATAGTGTCAATTACAAGATTACAACAAGCTAGACAAATGTACGCAACAGGTCAAAGAGTTGCTAAAACTTTAGACGGTTCAAGACCAGGTTATCGTGGTGATGATGCTTACGGATCAAGTAGTCGAAGTAGTCAAGCTACAAGTAGCAGAGCTGCCACAAGCAGTACAAATTCATCAGCACCTGGAGGAGATAGTGGTCAAGAAACAAGAGGCGATGGACCTTCATCAAGTGACAGAGATAATAATACTCGTGAAGATAACAATCCTTTCAATACAGCACCACCACAAATAGCAACAAACTTAGATGTTAGAGAACAATATGCAGTTAATAATCCTACTACATTAGGAGCTCCAATAGCTCCTCCAACCGTGTCACCTTTTTTTGAAAACAATAGAAAAGATAATTATATCGACGCTTTTAATTTATCAAATTCAACTTATAAACCAGTGAACATTCCTCCTTTTATTCCTGGTAGCACTTTAATAAACACAGCAGGAAATTTTTTAGGTAATTTAGGATATAAAAAAAACACACAATTTTTTGCAGACAACGTAGCAGGTAAATATGGTTATGGTTATGGTATAGATGCCTATAAAGAGTATATGAAAAACAGAATGACTGGAAATGTTAACGCTTACGGAAGACCACTTACTGAAGGTGAATTAAGATTAAGAGATGGAGATAATCCTCCAGGTGATCAACAAAACATGGTAGGTATTGAAACAATAGGTGGTAATCTAATAGATGACGCTACTGAAAACACTACAACAGATGATGAATTAATTTTAAGATTTTTAGGAGCGGATAGTACACTAGATCCAGCTGCTGCAGGTTTAGCAAGCACTGATGAATTACGTGCTATGTTATTAGAACGAGCTAGAAATTTATATACATAATGGCTAAGATAGTACAATCATTAACTAGAGCAAGTTCAGAGTATGAAGAAGATGTGGCACAGTCTTTAGTTAGAGATTTAGATGCGGTTCTTGAGAAACTTAACACAACGTTTCAAGAAGAATTAAAACAGGAGATAGAAGCTAGAAGTTTCTTTTTAGATTAATGGCAGTAGTAAACCAATATAAATTTGCAGGTATAGATAATAGTACAAGTGGTGCTGCTCTTACACCTTTAGGTGCTAGTATTCCTGCAATCAATGAAACGATAGTCATTAAATCAATACTAGTTACATCAGCAGGCACACCTACAGTAACAGTCACAAACAACAGTATTACAGCTATTAAATCAGCGCAATTAACAGCAAATACAACAACAGAATTATTAACTCAACCGCTAATAGTAGAGGGTGGTAAAACTTTTACAGTACAATCAAGCAGTTCAGATTCGTTTGATGTAGCTATTAGCTATTTAAATATTAAGAAAGAGGTAACAACATAATGACAGATATACCAGTATTAGATGCAAAAGTAGAAACAACTTATAGACACAAGGAAACAGGAGAGCTTTTTAAAGAAAAAAAAGATTGGCAAGCTAAAGGGTATAACAATGAGGAGATGGCTCAGGATGTAAAAGTTATAATGCCACCTCTTGATTTGTTCTTAAAAACAAAGTAAACTGACAAAACCATGGGAATAGAAGATATACAAATTTCAGAAGAATTAGAAACTAACGCACCATCTATCAAATACAGAGGTGATGAGGGTCCTAAATCTCCACAACAAATGCAAGAAATGATGATGGCTCAATTAGAAGAAGAGTATCTAAAATACGTTGATGAAATGATAGAGATGGGAAGAGAGCCTATGTCTATGCAACAGTTTATGGATCAAGCTATGGCCGAAGGTCAAATGGCCGGTGGCAATCCTTTACCACAAGATCCAACAAAACCAGTTAATCCTTTTCAACCAAAACCAACAGGACCAGCTTTACCTGACAGACAAATGGCAGCGTATGGTGGTATCATGGGTATGGATGGTAGACGTCAGTATGGAGTAGGAAGTTCACTTAAAAAATTTGCAAGAAAAATTATACCAAACGAAGTAGCAGAGATTGCAGTTAAAGCTGCACCATTTGTTGCACCGTTTAACCCACTACTTGCAGGAGCAATGTCAGGTATAGGTAGCTTTGATCAAACAGGTAGAATAGGTTCATCACTTAAATCAGGATTAATGAATTATGGTTTAGGACAAGCATCTAGATATTTAGGTGGAGCAGATTTTCAAAAAGGTATTAATCCTTTTGGAAAAACTGCGTTTACTCCAGGTACTACTGGTACAGGTACATTTAGTAAATACTTTAGTAAGCCGACAGGTAGTGGTGGTATAAAAAATTTATTTGCAGACAAAGCATCAACAACACAATTACCAGAAAGTTTTGTAAAAGCTAATTCTCATTTAAGTCCAGAGCAACAATTAAATAAATTTAGTCTTATGACAGATTCAGAAAAAAGCAGATTTTTAACAAATCCAAATAAATTTGATGCAATTGGTTTTGATGAATTTGTAGGAGAGACACCTGTAAATATAGATCAAGCAAAAATAATATCAGACAATCCAGTATCAAAACTAGGTTCTAAAATTATGGAATACGTTCCAACATCTTTAGCTGATTTAACAAATGTTAAAAAACTTATAGGTGGCGCTGGTATTG
>Ga0208643_1001228_pt1 | contig 14872 bp, 12 predicted proteins | sample VirMetDEL_Nov_12_FD_184516 | JGI IMG/M metagenome (GOLD analysis project Ga0208643, IMG submission 184516) | Aqueous microbial communities from the Delaware River and Bay under freshwater to marine salinity gradient to study organic matter... | ecosystem: Environmental > Aquatic > Marine >... | reverse complement strand
GGGACAGACATAAAACTTATACGTTTCGGTCAACAAGGTGTTAGTGGCGATAAAAAAAAGACACCACGTTCAGACGCTTTTAAAGCACGACATGCAAAAAATATAGATAAAGGTAAGATGAGTGCCGCTTATTGGGCTAACAAGGTTAAATGGTAGGAGAATAACATGGCAAAAAAAGGTTTATATGCAAATATTCATGCAAAGCGCAAAAGAATAAAAGCAGGTTCTGGTGAAAGTATGCGTAAGCCCGGAAGTAAAGGCGCTCCAACTTCTGCTAATTTTAAGAGAAGCGCTAAAACTGCTAAGAAAAAGACATTAATATAATATGTTTAAAACAGACACCGATAGATTAGAAACCTATAAAAGAATGTTTGCAACCGATGATGGCAAACAAGTCTTAGAAGATTTAAAAGAACGGTTCCATATTGATACAATGACGTTTGTGGATAACAACCGGGAATTAACTTTTGTCCATGAGGGGCAAAGAAGTGTGGTCTTATATGTACTGCATTTATTAAAAGAAGAAAAACAAAACCAACAAACAATAGCGGAAGGATAATAACACATGGCGGAAGAACAGGTAGCGGATGCTCCAGTAGTTGAAACTGGGGAAGCACCGTCTGATTGGAAAGCAAGTCTCCCAGACGATATAAAAAATAACAGTTTAATACACAATATGGATGATGTGGAAACATTAGCTAAGACAGCAATCCATGCACAATCTATGGTTGGTGCCGAGAAAATAGCTATTCCTGGTAACTGGGCTAATGATGATGATTGGAATGGAGTGTATACTAAACTAGGCCGTCCAGAAGCAGCAGAAGGATATGAGTTAAAAAATCCTGAAGGTGCTGAAAGTGTAGATGGCGATATTAAAAGTTGGTACCAAGATTTAGCACATGATGCAGGATTAAATAACCGCCAAGCGCAAAAGATATATGAAGCGTATATAGCTAAAACAGGCGAAATGGCTCCTGTAAATGAAGAATTAACAGAACAAGATATAGAAATACAAAAAAGCGAAACCGAAGTTACCCTTAAAAAAGAATGGGGTAAGGCGTTTGATCAGAAATTAGACGAAGCAAAAGGCATATTAGAGCAATTTGCCCCGGAAGGTTTTGCAGAAATAATGACAAAAGATGGTGTTGCATTAGGTAATTCTCCAGAGTTTATAAAAACTATGGCCAACATAGGTAATTATATAAATTCTAAAGTAGGAGAAGATAAGATTATTGGCGCTAAACAAACGCCATCTCTTACACCACAAGATGCAGAAAAAGAAATAGCAATGTTGCGTGGCGATCCTAAAGATAAAGGCCCGTACTGGAACAATAAACATCCAGATCATGCAGCAGCTGTCGCAGAGGTTTCACGACTAATGGAATATTTACATCCAGAAGTCGAGGAGTAGGATAAGCGTAAGCCCCTACCGAGCCAACAGCGTTAAGTTGGAGGTAGCATACTTAATGTTAAAGTGTCTTGTAATACAGGGTAGCACTTGATTTTTTTTAACCTATAACACGGAGGCTTATATGTCTACACAAGTAAGTACAGCTTTCGTCCAGCAGTTTTCTTCGAATATTACTATGTTATCACAGCAAATGGGTTCCCTTTTGCGTGGTGGTGTAGATTCAGAGACTATTACTGGAGAGAAAGCATTTTTCGACCAAGTCGGAAAAGCAGCCGCTGTGGTGCGTACTACACGACATGGAGATACCCCATTAATGGAAACTCCACATACGCGTAGAATGGTATCACTTTCTGATTATGAATGGGCAGACCTTATAGATTCTGTTGATAAAGTCAGAATGCTTGCAGACCCTACTTCTACTTATGCAAGAGCAGCAGCAGCAGCGATGGGACGCTCAATGGATGATGTCCTAATCGCAGCAATGAACGGCAATGCACAAACAGGCAAAGCAGGCACAACAGCTACAGCTTTACCAGCAGGGCAAAAAGTTGCTCATGGTTCCGCAGGTTTGACTATTGCTAAATTAGTAAGCGCTAAGAAAATTCTTGACGCTAATTCAATCGATCCGTCTATTCCGAGATACATAGCGGTATCACCAGAACAAATTGAGGATCTGTTAAATAATACAACAGTAACCAATGCAGACTTTAATACTGTTAAAGCTCTTGTTCAGGGTGATATAGACACTTTTGTTGGTTTTAAATTTATCGTTACTAATCGTCTAACTGACGATGGTACATCCAGATTATGCCCTGCTTGGGTTGAAGATGGCGTTAAATTAGGAATTGGCAAAGATGTCAACGCTCAAATTACGGAAAGAGCGGACAAAAGCTACAGCACACAAGTTTACTATTGCATGTCTATTGGGGCAACCCGCATGGAAGAAGAAAAAGTTGTGCAAATAGCTTGTAACGAGTAAGGGAGGATTATATAATGGGTACAGTTTATTCTGATCAAAAGACTAAATGGGATCAAAATAATCCGACTGAAGCAATTAAGCCTATTGAGATGGCTGGTCGTGTTCGTGTAGCATACGGTTCTTATACCGCATCTGCTGAACAATCAGACATTCATATGTTTAATTTACCAAACGGTGCAAGAATATTGTCTGGTGAATTAGTACATGTGGCTTTAGGTTCTTCTACAACAGCATCTGTAGGCCATGCAGCTTATACAAATGCAGCGGGAACTGCGGTAGCAGCTGACGTTGACGAGTATAAAGCAGCAGCCGCTTCTACATCAATTACTACAGTTGATATAGCAGCAACGGCAGCGCTTGGCAGAAATTCTGTTGTTGACGCAAACGGTGATGGGCTTCCTGTTACTGTAAGTGTTTCTGGTGCCAATGGTACTGGTTTAATAGAACTTAAAATGCTTTACGTTATTGATTAATACAAATTGGAGAGAGCAAGCGTTATGCTGCTCTCTCCCTTTTATTTAGGAAAAAATAATGGCTTCAGACGTTGATATAGCAAATAGTGCATTAAATAATTTAGGCGCATCTAACATTAATGCGTTAACAGAAGATAGTGTAGCAGCCCGTATCTGTAACCAACGCTACGAGTTTGTCCGTGATTCTGTATTTAGAGCGCATCCTTGGAATTGTTTAGTAAAAAGAGCATCATTAGCGCAAAACACTACAGCGCCTGATTGGGAATATACCTATGCTTTTAATTTACCAACAGATCCTTATTGTTTGCGTGTTTTACGAGTAGAAGATTTAGATACAGATTTTAAAGTAGAAGGAAGAACAATAGCTTCCAATAATGCTACTATGAAAATAAAATATATAGGACGAATAACAGATCCTAATGAATATGACATGTTATTAATTGAATGTTTGTCTGCACGATTAGCAGCTGATATAGCGTATGCAATTACAAACAATAATGCATTAACAGCGACTATGTGGGAAATGTATGGCCAAAAATTAAGCGAAGCACGCTTTGTAGACGCTACTGAAGGAATGCCTGGAACAGAAGGTGTCGATCATGGAGTAATACACTCTAATACCTTTATTAATTCGAGGTTCTAATGCGAGCTACTACTGCTTTTACAAATTTTACTTCTGGCGAAATAAGTGATTTATTAGATGGTCGTACGGATTTAACACGGTACACTAATGCCGCTAAAAGTTTAACAAATTTTATGGTGCATCCTGCAGGTGGTGCAGCAAGACGTCCGGGTACAAAGTTTATACATGAAGTAAAATCAAGTGCAGCAGCGGTGCGTTTAGTACCTTTTGAGTTTAATACAACTACAGCTAATACTTATATATTAGAATTTGGTAATTTATATTTTAGAGTATTTCGAGATGGTGGTATTGTAACAGAATCAAATGTTACTATATCAGGCATTACTAAAGCTAACCCAGCCGTTGTTACAGCAAACGGTCATGGTTATTCTAATGATGACCACGTTATTATTAATAGCGTTGCAGGAATGACAGAAGTCAATGGCAAAACTTTTGTTGTAAAAAGCAAAACAACAAATACTTTTGAAATACAAAATGTTGATGGAACAAATATTAATTCATCAGCATTTACTACTTATACATCTGGCGGTACATCGGCAAGAATATTTGAAGTAACAACACCGTACACAACAGCGCAAGTAGCAGATTTAAAATTTACACAATCAGCAGATGTTATGTATTTAACACACGTTGACCATGATCCAAGAAAATTAACACGAACAGCACATACAACATGGACATTAAGCACACCAAGTTTTGTTAATGGCCCGTATTTAGATGAAAACAGTACAACAACTACATTAACAGCTAATGCACGAACTGGTAGCAGTTGCACAATTACAGCATCGGCTGATTTATTTGTAAGTACAGATGTTGGTCGTACTATTAAAATATACGAAGGTTATGCTAAAATAACAGCCCGTACTAATGCAACAGTTGTTGTATGTACTGTGCAAACAGACGAAATAGGCCAAGCCGAATTATTACCATCATACACAGCTAGTACTATAAGTTTAGTAGAAGGCGATCCAGACGGTACAGGTAAATCACACAATGACTTTATAAGAGACAGCACTAAGCAATTTATAGAACAAGGTTTTAAGGAAAACATGACTATAACAATGACAGGTGCTAGTAATAGTGGTAACAATAAAGACTATGAAATTGTTAAAGTAACAAGCGATGAAATAACACTTGTTCCAGTTGATGATGTTATAGCTGAATCAGCGAGTAATAGCATTACAATAGTTGGTAAATTACACGCTACTAAAGATTGGTCATTAGGAGCATTTAGTGAAACAACAGGCTATCCTAGAGCCTGCGCTTTTTATGAACAAAGATTAGTGTTTGCAGGAACAGCAACACAACCGCAATCGTTGTACTTTAGTGTAGCGGGTGATTTTGAGAATTTTACTGAAGGCGATACAGACGCTAGTGCATTAAATTACACTATTGGTTCTAACCAAGTTAATCGTATTGTGTATTTAGCTAGTGCCAGTTCTTTATTAGTAGGAACAACAGGCGGTGAGTTTGTGGTGCGAGCTTCTGGAACAGATGAACCGTTAAATCCAGAAAATGCACAAGTTAAAAAACAAGCCAGTTATGGTAGCGCTGATACACAGCCTGCTCAAATAGGCGGATATACATTATTTGTGCAAAGAGCAAAACGTAAGATAAGAGAACTGCATTATGTGTATGATACCGATAGTTACCAAGCAACAGACTTAACTATATTAGCTGACCACGTTACAGAGAATGGTATTATAGAGTTAGCGTACCAACAAGAGCCAGACAGCATAGTATGGGCTGTAACAGGCGATGGTAGGTTATTAGGGTTAACGTATCGTAGAGAAGAAAACGTAGTAGCGTGGCATCAACATAAATTAGGCGGTACTTGGGTAGATGGAAGCACTACTTACAATTATGGGTTTGTAGAAAACATTGCAACTATTCCTGGGGAACTTAACCAAGACAATTTATACATAGTTGTTAAACGTACTATTAATAGTGTAACCAGACGTTTTGTAGAATTTTTATCGTTATCAGATTTTGGTTCAGATGTTACCGATGCTTTTTTTGTCGATAGCGGATTAACCTATTCTGGTTCTAGTGCATCAACAATAAGTGGTTTAGATCATTTAATTGGTCAAACGGTTTCTGTTTTAGAAGAAGGATCAGCACATCCTACAAAAACTGTAGCATCAGGAGCTATAACATTAGACAGGGCTACTACTAAAGCGCATGTAGGGTTAGGTTATACGTCAACATTAGAAACGCCTCGTATGGAAGTACCAATGGCTACAGGCACTATACAAGGTAAGATTAAAAAGATTTACAATGTAACTGTTAGATTTTTTAGAACAGTTGGAGCCTCGGTTGGTACACGTTCTGATAATTTAGATGTAATACCATTTAGAGACAGTTCGGATGCAATGGACACAGCGGTACCATTATTTACAGGCGATAAAAATATTGAAGCGCAACCTAATTGGGACACAGAAGGCAGTATTATAGTTGAACAATCACAACCATTACCTATGACAATTGTAAGTATATACGCTTCTGTAGACATACAAAATAAATGAAAATTGTTCCGTTTATACCAGAACATGCTGCCGATATAATACATAACAAAAAGTTATCAATAGGCACATTATATCCAAAGCATGAATGGAAAGAGCATATACAAAAAGTTTCTCATTATGACGCATGGACAGGCTTAGACAATGGACACATTGTTGGTTGTGCCGGGATTATGCCTTTATGGGATGGTGTTGGTGAAACATGGTTTATTGGTGCAGATCGCATACAAAAACATACATTGAGCGCTGTACGATTTGTTAAAAAAATTTTTAAAGATAAACAAGATAATGGTGATTACACACGTTTACACGCTAATGTTCGTGCGGATTGGCCAGAAGCAATTAAGTTTGCCAAACTGGTAGGTTTTACAAAAGAAGGTTACATGAAAAAGTTTGGCCCAGACGGGCTAGATTATTTAGTAATGGGAAGGATTAAATAATGGAACCAGCAACAGGGCTAATGTTAGCAAGTGCAGGCCTATCCGCTTTTGGAACAATAAAAGGAGGAAAAGGCGCTAAAGCAGGAGCCGATTATAATGCTAGTATTATAGAGCGCAACGCTAAAGTTGCAGAAATAGAAGCAGAACAAATAGGCCGTGTAGCAGGATGGGATATTCAAGATAATGAAAAAGAATTTCAAATATTAAATGACCGATCTGTTATGGCTTTTGGTAAAAATGGTTGGATGACAGGAACAGGCACACCATTAAAAAAAGCTATGGCTAATGTAGTAGAGTTTCAAAAAGACATGGAAGTGGCACGCTACAATACAAAAGTAAAACAAAACGAAAAAATAGAGTCTGCTACTAACATGCGTTTACAAGCAGAATTGAAACGCTACGAAGGCAGAGCGCAATTAAAAGCTGCAAGAACTAAAGCATTTGGCACATTATTAAGTGCAGGTTCTAAAGCATATTTAATGTCATAAAGGGTACACATGAAAGTTCCAACATATAAAAGACAATTACAGCGTACAGATCGTACTGGTGCAGGCATGTTAACAGCGCAAGTAAACCCTAATGTTATGGCTTTAGCTGGACAAGGATTAGCAAATGCTGGACAACAACTGTTTAGTTTTGGCGCTGATATGTTGGAAGTAGAAACTAAAAAGCAACAACTAGCTATTAAAAATGAATCAAGCCAAGCTGTTCAAAATCTAAATACAGAATTAAAAGGTTTGCGATTAGAAACAAACAAAATATTAAATCCGCATGAAGCTGAAACGTATTGGGCAGAAAACTCACAAAAAGTTTATACTAATGTATTTAATTCATTAAGCAAAAACGCTAGAACTTTATTTACTATTGATGGTCAAAAAATATTTACAGATATGAACTATAATTTTAGACTTGATAATGACCCTAAAATACCAGAGCATACTAAAAAACTTGCGGCAGGCGAAACAGCTATAATAGCAGAAAATGTAAGTAATCCAAATAATAGTTTAGCAGTTAGAACTAATGCGTTAATTTCACTTATTGGAGGCAACCGAAAAAACACAGATAATTTTGCATTTGCACAAGCTCCTAAAAGCAATGTTGGTTATTCTAGAGATGGTGGTTTTACAGAAAAAGAAAACAATTTATTAAATACCCATAGATTAAATATTTCTAATAACACTTATTTAGAAAATGCAGATAAATCTATAACTACAATTTATATAACTGGAATTAGAAATCCAGCAGAGGGAAAAAATAGCCCTATATACGCTGTGCCAGGATATTATAATGGAAAAAAATATTCTAAAGAAGAAGAACAAGAATTACAAAAAATAGCTACAGAAGAAGGATGGTTTAACGTATACCCTTTTGACCCAGATGCAAAATCACATAAAAAACGTGTAAACAAACTACACAAATTAATTGATAAAGACGGAAAAGCATTAAGCAAGATAGAAAAAACTTTTTCAAAAGGTTTAAACTTTTCTTTATATGAAAACGATATTGTTGATTTTAATGAATTTACTGTTTTAAATAACGAAGTTTTATCTACAGTTACAACTGATATATTAAAAAATCTAATGCACGGAGCTGAAGATGCTGATGATGTTATAGAAAGCGTAATGGATAATAAAATTAATGATCCTATTTTTAATATGATTTGGCAAGATTTGCCAATAGAAGAAAAAGATAAAATACTAAGAACCTCTAAAGACATTGCTGAAGATATAGAAGGTTTTAAAAATAAACAAGAAAAAGAAAAAGACGAACAATATGATGAAGAATTAAAAACTGTCAAAAGAAAATTGTTTAATGAAACGGATCTTAATGAAGCAATAGAAACACATAAATTTATTTTAAGTATTGATGGGTATGATAATTTTGCACAAAAAGAATCAGCAGAAAAATTAATAGAAAAATTAAAAGGAACTGAAACTAGCGGTGTTACATTTAGAACGACAGCAGAAGGTAATGATGGCCAAACATATTTTGATTTAGCAGAAGATGATAAAAATAATGAATTAACTTATGAAAGTGTTATGGAAGCTGGTCGTAAAGGTTTGTTATTGGAAAATACTTGGTTAAGTTACATGGATAAAGTAGGCGCTGAAAGAAACGAAGGATTAAGTTTTGGTTTAGATCAATTTAAAAGAATTTATGGCTATACAGAAAATATGGATAAAGATGATAATTTAGGAAAAATAGTAGAAGCAGCTTTTAATAAATCTTCTGCTAATTTAAGTAAATGGGTACAAGAAAATAATGATGCAACCTATGATGAAATAGTAGAACAGCATGAAATTATTTTAGAAAAAAATAATAAAATATTTAAAGACACAATAAGATCGGCAAGAAATCAATCATTAGCTTTTTACAACAATGGTTATGTACCATTTGATATTTTAAATCTAACCAATCAAGAAATTATAGAAAAAGCAACTGCTGCGTTAGTAGCACCTAATGCAGATACAATAGCAATTAAACAAGTTATTAATAAATTTGGTTATTATCAATTACAAGAAGTAGATAAATAATGATATATAATATAGAAGAAGAGCTAGATAAATATGAATTTGCTAAAAATGATCTTAGTAAAGTGCCTGTTGATAAATGGGAACGTACTGAAGTTTTAACAGATCTTAATAACAAACCATATACAGTAGGCATAAAAAATGGTGTATCATGGAAATTAGAGCCTAACGAAGAAGAAAATCAAGTAGTTGCTAGTAATACGCCAAGCATTACAGACATAGAAAAAGAAAAACAAGTAGCTTTAAAAGCGGATTTAAACCTTGTAAAACCAGATCCTAATGCGCCACTTCCACGAATAATTGGAGATACAGTAAAAGCAACTACTAGAGCAGCCGCTACAGTAGGAGAAAACACAACAAGTTTAGTAGCTAATGTTTTAGGGGCGCCTGGAGATCTAGGTAATTATTTGGCAAGATTAGCAGGCAATGAAGATTACGAAGGTATAGTGCCTGGCTCAGAAGCTATTAACGATACATTTCAAAATGCTTTAGGTTGGATTGACACTAATTTAATGGGTAACAATCCTATAGATACTTGGGCGGCAGAACCATATAATAATGAAACATTTGGAAATTTAACAGAAGGATTAGCGCAATTTATAATTCCTGCTGTGCCTGCTGCAAAATTAGTAAAAGCTGGTGATATGATTGTAAACGGAATGGTAAGTTTAAGCCCTATGGTGCGTGGTTATATGTGGGGTGCTATAGCAGATACTTTAGCTTTTCCAGCAAATGAAGAGTTAATAACAAAAAATTTAGCAGAATATTTTGTAGGAAAAACACCAGAAGAACGCACAGAATTTGCTAATCAAGTAATGGGTATATTTGAAAAAAATCCAGAAAACGCAGAAATATTTAATACATTAAAAACTACTTCAGAAGGTTTAATAATTGGTGGTATTGTAGATGGAACTTTACGATCTATTCCATTTTTAAGAACAGCTATAAGAGCTGCTAAAGGAATAAACTGGAAAGAACTTTATGACCGAGTAGAAATTGACCCTAACACTTTAAGTTCTGGTGGTTTTGGTGGCATATCATTAAAAAATAAACCACAAGAAATAAATAGTATTGACATAATGAATGCAAACGAAAGTCCAGTAGTAGGATCAGGAAAAAATAATAAAGTTACTATAAAAGATATTACAGAATATTTAAATCAAGAACCTAAATTAGATATTACTAAACCAGAAAATGTAAATAAAATAGTTATTAAAAGTGTTGATGAAATTAATTATCAATTAAATCAAGAAAAAACAGGTTTAGGTTGGTACGATAAAGATGTTAAAGAAGCAATGGATTTATTAGATGAAATTAATCCTAAATTTAAAGGTAATGGTGACGCTAAAGGATTAATGCCGTTTTTGACAGCAATAGCTTCAGCAGGAACACCAGTAGGTCAAGATTTTAAAGTAGCTACACAAATAGCAGATATATTTTTAGACACAGGTAAACTACCTTTAATAAATCCTAAAACTGGAAAAGGTTGGACTAGAAGATCTCACATTCCAGGTCAATTAGAATTTGTTCAAAATTATATAGATAACAATGGTCTTTCGTTATTTTTAGAATTTTTACACGCTCCAACTACTAGAAAAGAAGTTAATGCACTAAGAAAGCAATATAATATGAAACCAGTTGCTGGAGCATTATATAGCGACATAGTAGGAGCTGATATATTTGGCCCAAAAGTTAGTAAATTTATGGCTAATTTAATGGGTGTTGCTGATGAAAATGTACCTGATATATGGTTTACAAGAGGTTTTAATCGTAAAGCTGGTGATATGTATGTTACAACTAAAGAAGGTGTACAATCTAATGCAGAACAACCCAGAAATTTAACAGAACGTCAAATTATGGATGATGTAATTTCTAAAATATCTCAAGAAATAAAATTAAATAATCGTGACACGCAAGCTGTTTTATGGTATTTTGAACAAGGTTTATATACAAAACTAGGAGTTAAAAGTGAACCAAAAAGTTACGCAGACGTTACAAGACAAATCCTCGAAGGAAAAACCAATGTCACAGATGGAAGCGTTCCATAGGGCAAGGTTAGTTTTTTGGAAAATGCAACACAATAAAAAACCAGAAGTACAAAAACAAAAAACATAATTTTTATTTAATATATTTAATCAACAAGGCGGTTTTTACCGTCTTTTTTTATGGAATTTGCTATGGCTATAAAAGAACAAGCAAATAACGCTATTCCTACAGGTGGTGTTACAGAATTTGCAGAAAACCCAAATGAACCGCAAGTTGCTGGTGGTGGTTTAAAAACACTTTTAGATATATTTGAGGCAGCAACAAAACCAAAACCAAAACCAAAACCTTTACCTAAAAATGTAGCAGAAAAAACACCAACAGGTATTGCTGAAAGTGCTATTTTAGAAAAAGATAATTTATCTTACGGCAGAACTGCGGATTATTGGGCAAAAAAAGAATTAAGCCCTGCGGGATATAAGCGTTGGAAAGCACAAAATAAACAAGCAAGAGTGATAAAACCTGCTGATGATATTGTTATGGACAACGCTAATAAAGCTATAAGTGAATTAACAGCGGATGCTCCTATAGATAAAACTAAAGTATTAATAGACGAGGATGCAACACAATCTTTATTTAATATTGATAAAATACTTAAAAAAGATAACAAAGGTGGTTTAGATTTTAATTTTGAAAATTTAAAAACTGGCGATGATGTTTTAAATTTAATTGATGGTGTGTCTGATATTTATAAAAACGCTACTAAAGCAGCCAAACGAGGCGTTGTAACAAACACAGAAACACTTGCTAATGCGTCTGATTTATTAGCAGACGAACTTGGAATAACAAAAAAATTATTTAAGCAAGGCCGTGGCGCAACAATGAACGCTGAAGAAATGACAGCGGTTAGAGGTTTAATTGTAAAAAGTGCAGAACGTCTACATGTGTTAGCAACAAAAGTAGCAAACGGTGATGCTAAAGATGCTTTAGAATTTCGTAGACATTTAGCAATTCATGCTGCACTTCAAATGAAAGGTAAAGCTGCTCAAACAGAAATAGCAAGAGCTATGCAAGCATTTAACATTCCTGTAGGTAGTAGAACAGAAATTTTACAAACTGATGCTGTTAATTCTGTATTAAAAGAAAGTGGTGGCCATGAATTAGCTATAAAAATGGCAAAAGGATTAGTAGAAAACGCTAAAGAAGGTGGCAGAAAATCAATAAATAAATATGCTAGAGATGGATGGGGTTCTAAAACACTTAAAGCATGGCAAGAAGTGTATATAAATGGGCTGTTAAGTTACTCTTCAACGGCTATTAAAAACTTTTTTGCAACACCAGTATTTCAAACATACCAATTAACAGAAGAAATATTAGCAGGAACTTTTGGTTTAGTTGAAAGAAATGTAAGAAAATACACTCCTGGTTTAGCAAGAAGTTCTGTAGATGATGGCGTGTATTTAGGAAATGCTTTTTCAAGAATGTATGGGTGGAGCAAGTCATTTAAAGAAGCGTGGCTTGTTGCAGGAAAAACATGGCGTACAGAATCAGCTGCATCTTTTGGTCAACATATAGACAATGGTGAATTTAAAGCTATAAGTGCTGCTCAGTTTGGCTCAAACAATTTTTGGTCTACTCCTATAGATTATTTAGGAAAAATTATTCGCATACCAGGTCGGGGTTTGCAATCTGTTGATGATTTTTGGAAAACAATAGCACAACGTGGTGAGTTACATACACAAGCGTATATGGCTAAAAGAATGTCTTTAGCTAATGGCGATGACATAGTAACAGCTAATGATAACGCTCGTATGATTATAATTGATCCTCGTTCTGTAAATCCACAATTAGATGAAATTGCAAATTACGCTACATTAACATCAGATATTGGAAAATTAGGTAAACTTACAACAGCAATACAAAATAATTTTTTTGGTCGCATGTTGTTGCCGTTTGCGAGAGTGCCAACAAATGCTGTTTTGCGTACATTAGAACGATCTCCTGCTGGTTTACTTAGCCCTAAATTTTGGAAATCTATGAAAGAAGGGCCAGCTGCTAGACAAAAAGCAATGTCAAGACTTACTCTTGGTTCAGCAACAATGTATATGTTTCATGAGTATGCAACTTCAGGAAGAGTAACAGGCGCTTATCCTAGAGAACCAGAACAACAAAGAATGTTACCTCCGGGTTGGCAACCTTATAGTTTAGTTTTTAGAGATAAATCTAAAACAGATGCAAATGGAAAACCAGTTGTTGACGATGTTTGGAAAGATGCAGATGGAGAATTGCTGCCTTTATTTGATCAATATGGTTTACCTAATGGCCCATTAAAATATGTAACATACGCTGGTTTAGAACCTATTGGTGCTGTATTAGGTATATCTGCGGATGTAGCAGAAAGAATGCGTAGAACAAATGATCCTAAAAAATCACAACATATGGCAGGTGTTGCTGTTTTTTCTACATTAGATTATTTTCAAGAGTTACCTTTTTTACAAGGTATAGGAGATATAACATCCGCTTTAGAGCATGATGATCTGTCGTATTTAACAGAGGGTGTTTTTAGAAACACTTTAGGGCCGTTACCAAAACCTTTTGGTAATTTAACATCTACTTTAGCAAGAAGTTATGGAGACAATGTTGCAACTAAAGTTAATGAAGTTACAGAATATTATACTTTAGATGATGTTAAAAAATTTAAAAAAATAACATTACCAAGCGGTGAAATGGTTTATGAAAAAACAGGCACAAAATATCCACCTTATGAAGATGTAGGAAAACCTAAATACGGAAATGTAATTAATAATACTTTAGATGGTATTTGGGCCAAACAAACTAAAGACACATTCTTTTTTGGAGATCCAGATAATTTAGCTGTTCAATACGATGTTTTAGGCCGCCCAAAAATAACTAATACTGCTCGTTTTGATATAAGACCAGGAGAAGCATTGTGGAATTTAATAACGCCTTTTGATGTAAAACGAGGTGAAGCTATAGAGCCATGGATGAAAAAAGTTTATCAAGTTGGTATGCCTTTATCATTTAGTCGAGAAAAACTTTTAGGTAAAATTCAATTAAACGAAAAACAAATAAGCCAATGGACATATTTAGCTAAAAATGTAGTAGGCGTAAAAGAAAAAAAATTTAGAGATGCTTTAAAAAATTTAGTTATAACAGAAAGATTTGCAAATTATTCTTTAGAAGAAAGAAAAAATAAAATTAAAAACCTAGAAAATAAATTTTATAAAACTGCTATTGAACAATTAATTCGCATAGAAGGTAATGAAGATTTATATGAAATTTACCGTAATGTAACCCGTGTTCGTGATGAATATCAACCAAATATAAAATAAGGAAAGACAATGACTGTATCATCGTTAACCACCAAAAATAGTTATTCAGGAGACGCAAGTACTACAACTTTCGCCTATGGATTTAAGATTTTTGCGAGTTCTGAAATTAAAGTATTTATACGTAGTGCTGCAGGCACAGAGACATTAAAGACACTTACAACCCACTACACTCTTACAAACATAGGTAACGCATCAGGCGGTAATGTTGTGTTTGAATCAGGAAGTGTACCAGCTGCTACAGAGACTGTCGTGTTAATAAGAGATACAGCATTAACACAAAGTCTTGATTTAGTGGAAAATGATCCTTTCTTGTCTGGTAGTTTTGAGGATAGCTTAGATAAAGTAACGCATCAAATGATTGAGATACAAGAAGAAGTAGACCGTTCATTTAAAGTATCACAAACAAATACTATCACTTCTGCTGAATTTACCGATAGTGCTGCAACAAGAGCTAGTAAAACACTTGGTTTTGACAGCGATGGTAATTTAACAACAGTTGCAGATTTTTTACCTAAAGGTGGCGATAGCGCACAGTTT
>Ga0208643_1001223_pt1 | contig 14935 bp, 10 predicted proteins | sample VirMetDEL_Nov_12_FD_184516 | JGI IMG/M metagenome (GOLD analysis project Ga0208643, IMG submission 184516) | Aqueous microbial communities from the Delaware River and Bay under freshwater to marine salinity gradient to study organic matter... | ecosystem: Environmental > Aquatic > Marine >... | reverse complement strand
TTCCTTGCAGTTGACCATCTGACCGATCTGGCTAAAGCAATCGGACAAGTCTTTGCCGTTCCCGATGAATTCTTTGACAACTCCAAATGCGGCATTAAAGGCAACAAGTTCAGCAATCACGGCTACTTCCTTATCAGTTCGTTGATCGCCTTCCACGCCTCAATCATCTTGGCCTCTAAAACCTCAAGCCTATTCAGAATCTTCCCAATTGTCAGAATCAGGAGAAATACCCCTGCTGCAACGGGCCAGCTCTGAACTATTGTTTCCCAGACTTCCATCAGACATCTCGTTTAAAGATGTTCTGAATGGTAGGGCTTTCCCAGATCCGAATGGATAACCAGATGATGGTTAAAGCACTTGCAAGAGGAGGCAGCCAACCCGCCATAGTAGCAACAGTCCCAGTAACAGCTAATCCGTCTACTATTGTTTTTGCCTCTTCTTGCATATTATCACCTAGTGCGCTTCGTCAACTTCTTCAAAGACAGGTTCTTCGCCTGGAATCGGCGCTTCTGCTGACTGCTGTTGCTGCTGCTGTTGTGCTTGAATCAAGCTGAGTTGTGCCTCTAAATCGGCTATTCTGAGAGCCTGACCGGCGTTTTGTTTAGCTAATGAATCAATCTTAGCCATTGTTACATACTCGTCGGCACTCATCTCTCGCTTCTGTTCGCTCATGTTCCTCTCCTTAGTTGTGGTTTGACGATTTTATCGTGTTATTAGCACGTCTTCCACTGGTTTAACAAATCATGAAGGCCAGAATTTAGTTAAATCTATGGTTGTTTTTGTAAGTATGTATTAAGGCTCATCATAAAATTTAAGGTCGTATCTTTCTCAATAAAAGTGCGATCTGCTGGGCTGTATCCAAAAAGCCTTAAGGCCCACCGGAATCTTATGTCTACGCTTGAAGTAGTGCTGCTGTAGGTGAACCTGCTTAGTAATGATTGTATTGTAAAAGCCCTTCCATAAGCGGTTCCTGACGCGGTGTCTACAAAAGACGTTATGCTATTTGTCGGCATTAACGTAAACCCAAATTGAGCTTGATTGTACTGTGCATAGGCTTTATTGGAATTGTTGGCATTTAATCCGGTGTCAATAGATTCATTATGCTGAGAGGTTAAAAGCGCCGCCTGTTTAACTTGAACGCCCTCAAAGAGTATTGCGTTGTTTGCTGAACTGCTATAGGTCACAGGGTTGGCTGTACCGCTGGCTTCAGCGTTCCAGTATTGAGACGTTAAAGTGTTGGTATAGACAATTGTATTGTTGTTTGTTATCAGATTCCCATGCCAAAAGCGCAACCTAGTGTCTGTCCCGTCAAACTCTATACTCATCCCTACAGTCAGGTATGTTGTAACAGGAAAGTCTCCTCTTGTTACATAATTCAAGTCATTCAAAGACAGTTTATAATTAAGGCTGTTGCTAGTAGTGCTAGGCAACCTTCTGCGCGTATAGCCTTGATTCTCGCCTACGTTGCAAGGGTAATAATACTCCTGCATTGCATTCTTGCCGCCACTAGCAATAGGACTTCCCATCACAGTGTTGTACCAATTTAAAGCACGAACGTCTGAATCGTTCAAACCCACAGAAGTCCCAGAGCTGCCCCCTGCGACCGTGTGTATGGTATTCATGCTTAGAGCGCCTGACGCTGGCATAGATCCGCTATGCTTTACATACATCGCCTGAGTTGCACCAGATGCAGATGACGCGAAGGGGAAGGATGAAACTCCACTCCAAGACCATCTAGTATATGGACCGCCTTCCTCGCCTCCGCCTGTTGGGTAATTAGCACTAGAATTGTCAGCGACTGTGAACCTGCTATAAGTAGCTGACGATCTATTATAGTTAACACCATTAATCGTAATGTAATCCCATCCAGCATTCTCGTGAAGCCCATAAACTTCAAAGTTTATTGCGCTAGTTCCACCCTGCCAAAACAAACCTCGCACACCATTACCGCCGAACGCAACTAGGTATTTCTCGCTTTGGTTAATAGTCCCATCACCAATTACGTCAGAAAATCCCGCAAAAACTGGCGGGGTGAATCCAAAAAGATCAAAGGTTGATATCGTAAACTGGCTTATTGTGACTGCCATTCTTCCACCTGAGCTATAAACGCCTGTTCTTGAGCGACGAAAGATTCTATCTGCTGCTCAGGAGTTAGATTAGGATCAACGGCTAGGTGAAAGAAGCCAGTTTCTCCATTGCTAAACTCATGGGCGAACTTCAACAATCCATCTTCAACCGTGTAATCAGTCATCAGCCCAGAGCACCGCGCAAATGTCTTGGACTAATTGAGGCGCAGCACTGTGATCAGCCAAAACCTCGTTCCCGTCTTCGTCTACATCCATTTTGCGGTAGTCTACGCTGCGGCTTTTCGTTAAAGGCAAATCGTCATCATCTGGATCATCCCAGACATCTTCATACGTCACTTGTAAAATCCATTCTCCAGTTTCCAGCCTAGATTTCCTCGTATAAAAAGATTGAATGCTAGTTGTCTTTTGCATGTTTAATTTCCTCTATAGTTTGTTTTAGTTGATCAATTTGGTCCTGCTGTTCTTGCAGCCCCTTGAGCAAAATTGCCGTCAAATGCTCGTAGTCTACGGTCAGGATTTTCTCAAGCCCATTTGCATCTGAAGGCTTGTCTACATCTACTTCACCCACCAATAACGGGAATTGCTCTTGCAGCTCTTGAGCAATAACGCCGATCTCTTTTTTATCGGATGGGGATGTGATTTTGTTGTAAGAATAAACGCCTAGTTTTTTAATCTTATCCATCACAGGATCAATCGGAACGATGTCTGTCTTGATTCTTCTGTCTGAGATAGAAGACATAGACCCGTAGGCAATGACATTGGAGCGGAAAATGCCATCCCATGTGGTTTGGTTCATTTGGAAGGTTACAAGATCAGAATCTTTATCAACTACCCTGAAGGTTGTGCCGCCATCAGAGGATCCGTAAACCGTGACAGAATCTTGATCTAAACAAATGCCACCAGCCTCTACACTTCCAGCCTCAATGTAAAACGCCGTAGATGAGGCATATACGCCAGTTTGCATGACCTCCCCAGATCTTGCTGTGGGCTTCCACCCCATCGTGAAATATTCAGTTGAAGTGCTGGTGCCGTCTCTGCCAATATAAATTGCAGTGTTGCGGTTCTGAGCGCCTGCTGCACTCCAGCCCTCATACTTTACTGGGGCATTCATTGTTATAGGAATCGTGCTGCTTGCAGGCCCAATGGTCACAGCGCCATCATTAGCCATGTGTAAGACGCGAGTCCCTGCGCCTGTAAGATAACCGGCGTTACTATTAGGCCGATTTACGTTGAAAAACAGACCGCCTGAAACTGAAGACCCAGTGCTTATCACCGCATTGTTGTCACCAACTGCGAGTTTCAATTGTTGCTCAGTTGATTGGGTAGCGTTTCCGACTGTTTCTACAATAGATAAGCAAGGAACATCGGTGGCCGACATTACAAAAGTGTCGTAGGCAGCAGGCACTGCTGCATTTCCGTGGCGAAAATTAAAGCGATTTTTGCCGCTACGATAAGGCATCTCAACTTCAAATTTTGCATCTAGCCCAGAGCTTAGCTGAAACCATCTGGAAGTGCTGTCGTTGAAGTATTTTCCCCCTAAGTAAAGATGATTCCAGCGGTTGCTTGCAGCTCCCAAAGAATTATTTACGTCAACTTTTGAATAGAATTGAGCCGAGTCAAACTCGTATTCTTTAGTTCCGTTTATCTTTACGGTAAATTCGCCAGTGTCGCTGTTAATGTATAGATCACCGTCTATACCAATATCGCCTTTCTTTGATCCAGCACCGTAAAGCTCGGCAATTGACCCAGAACCACTAATATTATTTAGGGTTAAAACATCTCCGGTTCTCGCAATATCAAGGCGATACCCATCGCCAACTTTCATTATGTTTAAGCCGCCGCCAGAGGTGCTTGTCCATAAGGATGTTGCGGTGTTGCCGAAGTGAGAATCTTCGTTGTAGTACAGGTCGTTGTTGTACTGATCTATCATGTCAGCGCCAACGAACAGACCCCAGTTCATCATCAACAAATAACCGTTGGTCCATGCTGTAGCGTATATCCTGAAATATCTATACGCTGTTCCAGCAGGGTTCTCTGTCACTCCTACAATTTGATGCGGCTTAAACCCATAGCTTCCTTGTGTGCCAGCAGGCCACTGATCCTTGTCTCCAATCGCTAAAGTCGTCCAACTAGAATCATCGTTTGATCCTTGCAAATACCAGTCACCAGTAGGTTTATGGCTGCCGCCGGGGTATCCACTTACAGCAACATGAGTAACGTTATAAGCTGTTTTGCAGTCAACTTTTAGCCAAGCGACACCGCTTGCGTCATCGGCAGTTTGATAGCCGTAAGAAGGCCAAGAGCCAGTGGTCCTGCGATCGGCTTCATCTGCAACATTTTTAGGAGTTCCCCCTACATTTGTATTGGGGTATCCGGTAAACGTGAAAAATTCTTTTGTAGTCTTGTTTAGGATGTTTTGCGTTCCACTGGGAGCCAACACAAAATCGTTTGTGTAAATTCCGCCAGTTACCGCTAATGATGAATTTTTTGAGGCACCAGCTACGTTGGTGGTTCTGTTTATTGCCGCAGGCGTATTAAACCAAGCAAGTGTATTGGCTATTCTGGCGTACTCAGTTGTGCCGCTGTGATAACGGATGTAACTAGACCTTAGATTTATGTCATCAGACGAACCTAGATCAAGGTCGCCGCCGTTGTGCTTGATGTACCAATTTGCATTTTTAAACTGTAGCGGGATGTCGTCATTAACACGCACAAGATTAGTGCCGTCTAGGCCAACATCTCCTACATATAAAACACCTGTCCAACTGATTGTTGTATCCGCAGCGGCATTAGAACCTGTGTAAAATAAATGCCGACCCTGATCAATCTCATACATTGTAGAGCGGCCAGCAAAAGATCGCTTATAACCGTTTTCATAATAAGTGTTAGTGAAAGACCTTAAATTATTTTCGCCTGATGACGTTATTGCACCGCCGTAAGTTGAGCTAGAGGTTGCAATGTGTAACGCGCCCCCAAACGCACCACCCCAAGTTGGATGCCGAGTAGACCCAATGGCTACGCTGTTGGAGCCTTTCCCTATTGATAGTCGGTATGCGGTGTCGTAGAAAAAGAATTGATTATTTGCGCTAGAGTTAACCCCCGCGTTGTTAGTTCCGACTTGCCACTGGCCCGATGACGATGTGTATAAAATATCTTGTTCGGCATTTGCTGCGTCACCAATTCGGACATTGCCGCGCACATCTAGCTCTGCTGCTGGGCTATCGGTCAAGATACCTAAGCGACCATCGCCTCGCATCAAGAATTTAGTGGAGGTGCTGTCGTAGGCTTTTAGGTAATTAGTATTTAAACCTCCGTAAGATCCAGCCGCCAGTCTTAAAAATGCGGCATTAGCGTCATTGCCGTTAGTGTAATTAAAGCTTTCTATGTAAAGCCCCGATCCTTTGTGTGAACCGCTTCCGCGTGTCAATTGCAATACAGAATTGTCCGCATCAGTCGTCCCGCTGTTGATTGTAACGGCAGTTGCTGTTCCGTTTGTGCTATTGAATACGTTCCCAGAAGCAGAAGTCCTAATCGCGCCAGAGACATCCACAGCATACGATGGGTCAGGTTGCCCAATTCCAACATAGCCCTCTGGCGAAATGACCATTCGCTCGGTCGGCATAGATCCCGCCGTTGTACCATTATTAGTTGCAAAAACTAAAAAGTCTCGCTCTTGACCGGCAGTATCATGTACCCGCAACCCGATCCATGCTTGATCGCCTGTATATGAAGCCCCATAGGTGTTTGGATTTAAATGCTGAAACCCTATACCAGAGCTATAATCACCGATAACGCGATCGTTATCGCTGCTGTCTTTGATTGTTCTGGGGAATAGTTTTAATGCAGTTGCGAAATTAGTTATTGAGTCATCAAAACCGCCGCCAGCCATAGCGTTTTCGGTGTGATACTTTGCGTTCATTTGAGCAAAGATACCGCCGCTGTTAGTCCTGAGATCACCTGCTATTAATGCGTTACCTGTTTGACCATCTAGGCTAAACAGCTTTGAGTTGTCCATATAAAACTGCAAAGCGTCATTACCTGTAGCAACATCTCTAAGTCTTAAATAATCCCCATTGGCAGGCGCTGTACCTGCGGAGCCATAAGCAATATAAACATCAGTCCCAGCTAAATCTAATTGCGATGCTTGTATTTTTCCAGAGAATGTTCCAGTAGTTCCTGACAGACCGCCCGTAAGAGTGCCACCAGCCAAAGGCAGATGACCCACTTGTGAGTAGTCGTAACCAGCTTCCCACTGCAAGGAGTTAGACGCAGCACCGTCAGCGAATATGGTGCCACTTGCTAGAAAGTTACCGTTGTTTACGAACGCCCAGTTATTGCCAGCAACGCTGGGGTCATAGTCAATATACAAAGTTGACGTTGCTAAAGTAACATCTGCATATATCTTAAAAGCAGTTGCATTTGAAGCTGACGAGTCTTGTAAGTATATTCCTGCTTCGCCTCCAGCCGATCTTAAAAATAAATTAGAAGCTGCGGTTATATCGCCTGTAGTTGTAATAGCCCCACTAGAGATTGTGCCGATGTTGGACATATTACCAGAATTATCAATGACCTCAGTAGACCCCATCAATAGCGAGCCAGTGTTGACTGCAACATCACCGCCAATCTTGATAGTCAGACGAGCTGGCATGGTTGTTTCGGAGTCTATGGGACTTATATTTCCGCTAATTGCATCAGGAATCCTGAACCTTATTTCACCGTAGGATGAATAGAAATCAAATTTTTCAACGTTTCTAGTGTCGTAATGAACACCAGCCCTTATTTGATTAGATGCACTCCACATCCAGCCCCATGCAGTATCAGCACCCGAATTCCCATCTAGCCAATTTCCATTGTGGTTTACTAATTTTAGGTTGCGAGTCGTGGATGAAGACGTATAACTATCAAACAGTATTTCTTGTATAAGTGATTGGCCCACCCAAGGTGAGGCTGGTGGACTGATAGATATAGCGCCACTAGATATAGCACCACTAGATATAGCACCACTAGAGATAGTGCCAACGGTCAGATTGCGGCTTGCATCCGCCATTCTGGTTCCGTTTACCCAATATCCAAAAGGCGCATCTACACCAGTGTCGTCTAGTATCTTAAAATGCACCTTGTTAGTATCTTCAGGCTCGTAGAAATGCAGTTCTTCGCCTACAAGTTTAATCGCCATATCAACATCAGGGTCGGTAGCTGTGCTGCTGTTGAAGTTTACTGACGGGGATGAAGTGGTAGTGCTGGTTAGAGTTATATCACCTGCGCTTGTTATTGCGTCAGTAGATATGCTTGCTGCGTTAATGTTTTGACTAGAATCAATAACCGAGATGCCGCTTAGTTCAAAGCTAGTGGCGGATATTGCCCCTGAGCTGGTTAGCCCATGACTAAACTCAAACGTATCGCTCGCAGTCTTCCATAGGATAGAAGCATCTGTCGTACTATCCACTGCATCTTGGATAGTGATTCCACTATTATTGGCGGTGCTGGATGAATCACCCGTGGAATAGTTCAGAGTGATGTTGTTGTCTTTGACCGTGAGGTTGTCGGTGTTGACGGTTGTCGTGGTGCCGTTCACCGTTAGGTTTCCGGTGATCGTTAGATTCTGGCTGATAGTCCCGCCAGTCAAAGGCAAGTGACCTATCTGCGAATAGTCGTAACCAGTTTTCCACTGCGTAGAATTGGAGGCTGCGCCGTCAGCATATATAGATCCAGCAGCGAGGAAATTTCCGTTATCAACAAAAGCCCATCCAGGTGAAGTGCCAGCGCCATCTGGGTTGTATTCTATATACAAAGTTGACGGCTGATTTGGATTAGCGTACATGCTCCACGCTCTTACCGAGTCGTCAGAGTCAACCCAATTGATACCTACATCGCTATTTGCTGCTTTTAGGTTAATGTCTCCGCTAATGTTTGCAGCTGCTGCCGTAACTGCCCCTGAGCCAGTGTAGAAATCACCTGTGATAAGAATGTTTCCGTTGTCAATAAACGAAATGGGCGTTGTAGCCCCATTGTTTACCTTGAAACTCATGCTGGTAGCAGCTGCCTCGTTAGTATCAACGCCTGCTTCTATTCGCCATGCGTCAATTGAGGTGTCTGTATCCCTCCAAGATATTGAGCGAGTTCCGCCTGTACCAGTTAGCACTATATTGTTGGTGTTGAAATTAGATCCATTGGAAAAAGAGTTAATCTGGTTCTCAACGAAATTAACGCTTGCTGACGTAACCTCGTAAAGCCTAGCTGAAGAGTCTTGACCAAATGCGGTAGGAGATCCCGTCCCAGTGACAGTTGAAGACAATTTTATTTTGTGAACACCAGCTGCTAGGTTAGTGAAAGTATGACTTGTGAGCACATACGCATCCGCTCCGGTTCCCAGAGAGTTTGCGATATACTCTAAAGCGCCACCAGAGTTCATCAGAGATGTTCTGTATTCTTGTATAGCTCCGCCAATATAATTGGCCTCAACATAAATTTGAGTTGAACTAGGGGTTGAGCTTGTACTCGTAAAAGATATTGGCTTGGTTGCAGCTATTGCGTATGAGCCTGCATCTGTTTTGAGGTTGTAAATGACATTAAAGATTGAGTTCGTGATGTCGGACAACGCTGCCGCTTCTGATGCCCCAGAACCGTAGAAATAAAGGTATTGACTGGCGTTACTATATATCGGCAGTTTTGTCGTCACCGTCACAGTCGCCGCAACATCCAGCGTTAAAATTAGTTCATCAGTATCGCCATATAGAACCCCAGAAACTTTATCTACCAAGGTCCCGCCTGCGAGCGATATCCCTGACAAGGCGGCTGCACCCAAGCCGCTTTGATCTAGCAGAATATTCCCGTCAGCATCGTAGACTGTAATATTGCTCGCAAACACTGAGCCGTTAGGCAGCACCTTAAAACTTGCGTTTTCTGATTCATCAACTGCTGCGCCTGAAAAAATCCTGTAGGGCGCTGAAGAGCTGCCGTCCAATACAGTTGTAGCAGTCCCACTTCCAGCGATAAACTTTGAATCAGTGCTAACGTCACCCGTGAATGCCCCAGCGGATGCGTTTACGGTGCCTGTTACGGTTAATGCGGAACTATCAAATAAAATATTATTAGTTGCGTTGCCTACTACAAACTTCCCGCCAGTAAGGTCAAAGAAAGACCCTGACTCCGTACCGCTCGGAGCTGCGTCGGCATCAGGGACCGTTCCCCCTTTGAGTGTGCCGCCGGTAATTGTTCCCAGGTTAGAATTAATAGCTCCAAGATCATCAACACTGAGAGCGGCCGCGGTTATAGTGTCATCTATGATCAAATCACCAGCGAAAAATCCAGATATTGTGCCGAACGTGCTGCCGTCGTATTGATAGGCGGCTTGCTTGTTTGGACTAGAAGTTGTGTTGGTGACAACGACAATATCGCCGTCAGTAGGGTTTCTACCAAACGCTGTATTAAACGCAGTAGCATTTGCAGGCGCATCCACGTTATCGTCTGCACTTGTCCTGGTAAACCTGAAGAACCCATTGGAGTTAAGCAGATCACCTACAGCATAAGCCTGGGCCTGCCCGTCGTATACGTCAGTTCCCAATGTCGCTCCGACCGTAGCGTTGTTAGCCGGCCTCAAGCTGTTAGAGTCATCGACATCAATCCACTCAACAGAATCAGCAACCTGGTCCGTGGTAGTGACGGTCTCTGGCCCTACTACAGCACTTACTGCTGACTCATCTGTCGCTATACCTGTGCCAGATGACGATGTGCCGCTTGCGGTAGCCAGGAACGTATCGCCATTGCTTACAGGCGCTGTCGCACCCAAAGTGACCCAGTTCGTCGTTCCTAGATTTCGTATTCTGTACGTCTGCCCGATAATGATATCCGTGGCAGCAACCTCGTTGTCATACAAAGAGGCTCTAACCCAGTAATATTTAGTCAAGGCGCTAGTAGGCAAAGAAAAGGTTATAGCGTCATTCTTAGTCCTAAGGAATATCGACGAATCGCTAAAGTTACTAGTGCTGCTCTGATAAACGATAATATCGTTAAAGGTGGTATTAGGGACCGGGTTATCCCAGGTCAACCGCACGAAATGCCCATCAACCACTGAGTCCAAGTTTGTTGGCGCAGGAACCCCTGAGAATCCATCTGTGATAGATCCGTCAGACGAAATTGTCGAGTAATTCCCAGCAGGCATGTCTGTATAGTTTGCCTCGGTGTCTTTTAGCATGGTTAGCGTGACTGCGCCTTCTGCCGAGAAGTTAAATCCGAGGATGACAAAAGGTGTTTGATTGAAGCTTATTGAGTCTTGATCAGACCCAGCAAACTTATCAAGCGTGATCTTTACCCGGTCTCCAACTGTGTAACGTAGAGCTTTTAGATTGCAGGGGAACTCGATTAACAATTGGTCGTTAGACCTGTTAATCATTTGATAGGTCAACCGCTGACACATGTATACGTCATTGGTCATAGGAAGCTCTACTTCCTTATAGAGGACCTCTCCTGCGTCCCTGGTCGCTATGTCTGTCAACTGAACTTCTGGGAATGCGACCTTCTTATGCAGATCTTCTGGGTTAAAGTGAGTACCCTTGATCGTGTTGAATCTGTCATCCCGGGTGTTGGCCACGGTGATATTAATCGGGCCATTTAAATCGTTATCAGTAAGAATTGCGTCTGACTCTGGCTCTATATACTGACCGGCCTGCATTACATACTTGCCGCTAGAGTAGACAAGCGATCCGTTCATAGAGCTCAGGATCTTGTTTATGTTCTGAGAGTGACTATCGGTCCCGTACAGGACGCCGTTACAGGTGAATCTCTTCTGAGTCTGCGAGTTTGGGATAGATACTAATGCATCTGAATAATCCGCTGAAGAGTGGACAGAGGCCCAATCTATTGCGGAGGACGGAACACCCATTCCAAACTGATCATCGATAACGTAGTTAGCCAAGCACAGGGCTGGGTTGTCTGACCATTGCCAGGTAGTGCTGTCTGAAAGCCTATGTGTAGAGACTCCTAGGCTTGAATCATACTCAGGCGACGTGCTGTCTTTGCGCGGGTCGTATATCGCCATGCCCTTAACCAGGGCCTTTATGTCTTGCGGGTTATACTTGTTCCAGATCTCTGCGATCTTTTCGTTGTCAGGGAATGAGAACTTAGTGGCAATGTAGGTAAGACCCTGGCCTTCATGATCGCTGGTCCATTTAAAGAACTCATTAGCTACAGGCTGGCTAACTGCCGTTTGACCGCCAGTGTACTTGTAGACTGTGACCAAGGTGGTCGAGTCTATCGGCTTGAAGATAGTGGTAGTGCCGTTTACAGCGCCACCCAGAGCGTTGCCGCTGTTTATATCAGCGTTAGGGATGATTATGTTGTCTAAGTAAATGTCTGTGATTGCTTCTGACTTATCACCCGTCAAAGCAATTACATGCCACAAGTCCTGGTTGCCTGTACCGCCAACTCCCATAAACGCTACAGGACCTGATATCAAAGACTCACCGTAAACTCGCTTAACTGGAGCAGTTGTCGATCTTACGGTTTTTTGCCTAGCATAATTAGAGTCTGGCCTTGGAATTGACATTTCCATAAGCTTTGACATACCAACAACGCCAGCAGTTATCGCGAGCGCGCCGGTGACAAAATACGTCGTTCCGCTAATGCCAAAAACCACTTCTATCATTGGCAAGGCAGTCATGACCAGATTGCCCACAAACATTATTGCTGTAATTATTGCATTCGGCATTTATTCCATCCGCATATTAGGTTTTCTTTGTCTATTTGGATGATACCGTTCTTACAAAGGCACAGTATCTTGTCACCAAGCTTTATGCCCATCAAATCACCAGTAGACATTCTTACTAGGCATGGATCTCCGTCGCTTAACGTCTTGCTTGGAGGCCCTAAAACACTCGACACCGTATGCTTCAGGCTTCCATTGCCTTCTATTATTTTATAGGCTGCAGCCTCGTCTTGATAGTTAAAAGACTCTAAATAATCTACGCCGGTTAATTCTTTTACCACAAACCCTGCCCACTGGCAGCAATCAGCATCGCCGTAGTCAAACCGTCTTTTCTTCCACTTGTTGGCAGCTCTTAATACGTCTAATTTCGAAGCCATCTTAATGCCTATAGTTTCCTGGTCCCCTCGGCTGGGCAAGATCTATATCGCCAGACGTTATTGTGCTGCCTTTCCCTTTCCAGTTGACCTTCACCCCTTCTACAAACGCCAGAAGGTTAAAGAACTTATCTCCGCTGTATCTGGATTGCTGCCAGGTATTAGTGAACATTAGGTTTCGGCTTCTTTGCAGCAAGGACAATTGCGACTCGCAAGTCATGGTTATCATGTCGCCCTGGTCTGACCCAACGCTTACAGCCATCTGGTCCATATGACCAGCCCATAACGCCACAGGATTCTGCGTGTTTGCTGGATTTGGCTCCTGAACAAACGCATCATCCTCATCCAATACGCCGAGATATATTGTCACCGGGCGCATATAGTAGTTTTCTTCTAGCGCCTGCTCGGCCAGCGTCGCATCAAGTAAGGACAAGGTCAGGGTTATAGAATAAGGCGAAACGTCTGTCCCCTCCTCTACGGCAGATATTGTCGCCAGGTCACCTAAGCCCTGCCAGGTCTGCCCGTCGAAAGTATATTCTCCGATTCCGTTATGTACATATAACGTCTGACTAGAAAACTCTAGCTTGGCGAATGACAGCAGCCTTACATGCCCTGCAGCAAGCGCATCTGCTACGGCTGGTGAGAACCCTCTGCTCATGCTAAAACGTCCTCCATAGCTTCTATAGTGATGCTACTAATACCTCCGACATCATTGCTCCATGACGGATTGTTTCCCAGAATGAATACACCCAGAACAGGGGGTACAACATCAGCGTTTGTGAACGGTGCGCTCGCAGCTGTTGTGTTCCTAATCGGTGGCGCTATATTGACCGTTACATTTCCACTTGAGTCAGTGTTGTAGCTATCTGTCTCTGTCTGAGTGCCAGCATCCCAGTCGCTGACAACCATATGAAGCTCATTGCCGATCCTTAGATAGTCACCTGATTTCATGTAGCCTTGTGCGCTGGCAGGGCCGCCTGTCAATGACACTTCTGTACCTGACTGACTTGCTGCAGCGACTAAAGTAGAGTCAGCTCCTGCGCCTCGTCTAGAGTAAGCAAAGTCTCTTAACAACATCCTATGCTCTTGCCCGTTGAGGCGGCTTAGAAACGCTTGCAGAGTCGCCTTTGTAACGCCCGACACATTGTTGTACTGCATAGTACACTTCCAGAGAGAGCCCTTACGGGATGCTGTCTGCACAGCATTAGTCAAAGGCGACCGGAACACCCTGGTGTTGGTGACTAGCTCCCAGGTGCTAGATGTTGGGTTTATGTTAGGGAATATAAACTGGGTCATACTAGCCTTCCTCTACCAGCCAGGTCCCTGACCGTTTGTATGGTTGTTCTGCTTGTTTTCTCCATAGCCGTGCGGATCTTCTGGTCTACTTCTGGGCCTGCCCCGGTAGCGTCTACATTGTTTATGATTGTAATCCCAGAGCCGCCACCGTTATGCATGTCAGTGATTTTTTCATTGGGATGTAGCATCGCCATAAAACCGCCTTTTCCGTCCATCCCTCCCGATCTAGCGCCGCGGCCGGTAAAACCACCTCCTTCAAACGAAGCAACTGCTTGAGCCATAATGATTGCAGCACTGGCATAGCCCATGCCTCGGACTAGGTTTGAAGCCGGTATGGCGCCGAGACCGAATATTCCAACACCCATAGCAAGCATTTTTGCAGCAGCCAATTCGGCGCTTATGACAGCCTCTGCTGCAGCGAAAGACTTGTAGGCCAGGAAAGCAGTCTTCTGAGCAGCTGTGCCTTCAGCGAAACTGCTAGCCATCATTTGCAAACCTTGCAAAACGACTTGCTGACCAGCTTCTGCTATCTTCTGTTTCTTTTCCTGCTCCTCTTCAGCGATTCTCATCCTCTGTAGTGCAGAATCTCGCTCAATCATAGTAATCATGTCTTCGCGAGTACGCGTGGCATCGAAGAATGAATCGTCTAATCCTTTGACAAAAGTTAGCCTTTGATTCTCCTGCTGAGATATAAGCTCAAGTTCAGACAAGAATCCTGTCCTCATGCTCTCTAGCTTCTTCTCTGTTTTAAGCCTTTCTCTATCTGGCGCTGGACCGTCTATTTCAAGCCCGACCTGGCGCAACATTTCGCTCTCTCTCCTCATCCGCGCTCTTTCAGCTGCTTTGGCATCTTTTTGAGCCTGAATTGCGTCCTTGCCTTTTTGATCGGCAATCTCTTGCAAACGCAATCTACGGACCATTTCAGATGCCAAATCTTTTTCTGCTTGGGTGAGGCCCTCCATGTTTTGCAGTTGTATGCCAAGCATTTGGGCAGGCGATAACCCTTCCGCCTTTTGCACAGATTTTCTGAGGCTCTCGATAAATTTGTCAAAGCTAGAAGTCATGTCGTCCGTAGCTGTTGCTACTCCTGGAGCGCCTACCTGACTAAAGTCTTTAAGATCCCGTTGAAGGGTGCTCATTTCTATATGCGTAGCTCTGAACCTATCAATAAGACCTTTGAAATCCTCGTCAACGCCGCCCGTCGCCGCTTGAGACTTTTGAAGTTCGTTCAACATCCCCATCACAGCTTCTCTGCCGCTATGAGTAGTTATATCTAAAGAATGCAGGCTTTTATTTAGCCTGTCGTAATCTTCTTTTTGTAGTCCTAGAATTTTATGAGCCTCAACAACATGCTGCTCGTATCCAACTTGGGCTACAATAACATCATCAAAACTGTTTACTGTTTCAGATAAATCTTTTCGCAGCTCAGAAAACCGTTCTCGTGCCGTTTCTACCGCCTGCATACGCAGGCTTTC
>Ga0208643_1001222_pt1 | contig 14938 bp, 14 predicted proteins | sample VirMetDEL_Nov_12_FD_184516 | JGI IMG/M metagenome (GOLD analysis project Ga0208643, IMG submission 184516) | Aqueous microbial communities from the Delaware River and Bay under freshwater to marine salinity gradient to study organic matter... | ecosystem: Environmental > Aquatic > Marine >... | reverse complement strand
CTTTTGCTGTCTTTTTTCTAAATCGTGTATACTTTTCATCTACCGCGCTCCATATCTGATATAGACTTATAAGAAACCACACCGCCTTTAGCCACGGCCTTACGCTGTCGCATCTCTTGCTTTGCCATAGCCTGCTCCATCTCATTCATGGCTCTTACAGTAGGTGTAATTGTTGGTGTATTAGGCGGTGCCGAACCTGATGAAGGCATTGCAGACTTTTCAAGATCTCCGACATTACTTAAAAATGTCATTGCTCTGCCGCTAGGACTTAGTGGCCCTGCAAATTTTAAAAACATCTGTGCCGCTCTTTTATAATCTCCCATATTATTACTTCATATCTGATATAGACTTATAAGAAACCACACCGCCTTTAGCTCTACCCGCACGATCAAAGTCTCCGCGAGCAAAAGTAGGATCAGTCTTTGATGGCCCCTCTAATGCTGAAGTGTCCTTCGTATCTTTTGCAATATTTAGGGCAAATTGACGATCTCCTGCCTGTTGAGCTTTTGTTCTAGTTGCTTTTGGGCTACTAGGGCTTGTAGAAGAGGCTGGTGTAGCTGTCGCACCGGTTATGTTTTGTTCAACCCATTCTCCTACTGAGCTATGGCTTGGACTCCATGAGGCCGCAGTATTAAGAAGACCTATCCCCGTTGGTGCTACCACGCCAACAACCGCATCTACAAATTTTCCCGGAATTGTTGTTGGTCTTGCTTGCGGTGCCATTTCTTTTTCTAGTTTTTTTATATCTACAGTCATTTTAATCTCCCGGTGGAAAGCCTAACATTTTTTCATTTGAAATTATCCAAGACTTTGGTATTGCAATCTCTGCATCGCCTTGAACAGCCAACCCATCTTCAATAAGAAAGTGTGGGCATATAATTATTGTATCTTCATCTTCGTAAACAATGATTCCGCAGGAGACTGCTAAGGCTGAAGTAATCTTCTTTAGTTCTTCTATGTCCCTCCAACCTACGTTAGAGCCTCCAGAGGCATCACGCCATACAATCTTATGTATCGTTACCACTTGACTTTATCAGCCCAGTAAGCCGCTGACATATTGCCACGCTTGATGTTCTTTCTGTGACGGGCTTTGAAGCTCTTGCGCTTGGCCTTCATGCGCTTAGACTCACCAGCCTTTGGCTTGCCAGCAGTCTTAGCGCCTTGCTCACCAAAACGAATAATCTTTTCTTTGCCGTCTTTGCAGGCTTTAACAACATGAGACTTCTTAGGGTGGTTGGGTGTGCGTCGAGGCTTGTTACAGGCCATCTTCTTTTTGTCTATCTTGCCGCCCTTGGCAACTGCAAAGCGCCTTGTGATACCACCACTACTCAAGCTAGTTCTTTCTAAATCCATTACAACATTTTTAGCCAGAACTAATGGGCCTATCTGAATAACCTCGTCTGCTTCTGTAACCGGAACCCCCTTTAACTTACCTTCTTCGCGAACATAGAATGGGGTTTGTCTGCGCGGATCAAAACCTACTTGCGTCCAATCAGGATCATTTAGATATAGCTCTGCCTGCATCCGTATCTTCTCTGCATCTAAGTCTTTCACCCACCCAGAGACTGTTGCATAGCCTGTCTTTTCATCCTCGCCCTTTAGAATACGCATACCCTTTGCTTCACTAGCAAGAAATCTTACGGGCTTACCATCTTTTCCTTCATAGTGAACAGCCTTTGCGTAAGTTGTGCCTTGCCCCGGCTTAGAAGTACCAGCAACAAGCCAAGTGTCGTAGGATTTATAGGCAGGAATATCTAGTCTGCCATTAAATTTGTCGCCTTTCGCAAGCTCTGCTTTAGAAACTCCAAAGTCTTCGGCGGTTTTTGTATCTAAAACAAACTTACCGTTGACTCTTTGGTCAGGCTTGAGAGAAAAAACAAGTTCTTTATTTGTAGGATCTACGGGTAGGTTTGTATACTCGCTAATAGGCTTAAACATCTCAATGTTTTCAAGGTGTTCGCCACGAGTAATCAAGCCAGCCTCAAATTGTTTTGCAGACTCCTCTAGTTCAGGAGTAATTACAACCGGATCAACAGCCCGATTTTGTTTTACGGCTTCTTTTACTTGAGCCTGCCACTCTTCAGGGTTTTCAATAGACTCAAAAGCAGATCTAAAATCTACATAGTCTTCTTCAGCTAACTCGCGATTGACTGCTGGCTCAGTACCAACCTTAGACAGCACCCTAGACAGTTGCTTAACAAGCGCACCAGCCGCAAAGCCTTGACGATCTTCTTCGTCTATGAAAGCCCCACCAGCCTGCTGGTCGTAGGGCCGTCCTGTCATCCTGTCTATGCGCTCATCAGGCTCTACAGGAACTTGAGGGACGTTGTAGACTTCACCGCCTTTACCATAAGCAGATCTCAAAGGAGGCCTTGGACGCTCCTCAACCTTCGTAAGTGGTGTCTGCTCATAAGCGTTTTGAATGCTGTAGAGGTTTTGTATATAAGCAGAGTATTTTTCTTGATCTGTAATCCCTGTCTTTCTTACAAGATCAAGATAGTTATTTTTTACGTAGTCTGTAAAGTAAGGACGATTGTTAAACAAAGCTATCCTTTGATCGGTTCCAATACCCGCCCTTCTTAATTCATATTCAGTCGCTACATCCCCAATCAAAAGCCTAGATCTACGCACTGTGTCATACAAATCTTGTTGGGCCTTGTAATCACCAGACAGCCTTCTTTCAAAAGATTGCAATACTTCTTCTGCATCTTTATTAAAGCTTGGCGTAGCTGAAGACTGATCATTACCTTTGCCCTTGTAAGCTCTAGCGGCATAATAAACAGTCTCATCATCGTTTCTTGGGGTTATTCTAAGGCCAGCAAGAGCGAGCGTTTCTAAATAAGGATCTCTTCTGGGCCTGTCAAAAGCGGCTTTCTTTTCATCAGAAAAAATATTTCTTATGCCTGTCGTTGTTCCCGGCTCAAAGGTCTTTAATAGCTCTATCGTTACATTACCAAAAAACTCGCCTAACGGCATTTCAGGCTCTGTTAATACAGTACCATCTGAAGCCCTAACTGATTTGCCTGCCAACCTACCTTTAACAGCACTACTTATATCAACAATAGCTTCTGTTAGTATGGACTGTTCGGCATAAGGAGCGCCTAAAGATATTAAAGCTTGCTCTGCGGCACTAGAAAGAACTTCATCTAGCTCTTTACCTTGCCGTTCTCCAGAAATTATTTCGCCATATATTCTTTGGATAGGCTCTTTTATAGTATTGTAAGAATCAATAAAGCGCGTGTCTATTGTCGCAGGCTTACCATCAATCATCACATGGATTCTGGTGGCTTTAGACCAAGGCGTTTCGCTATTGGCTTGTGCCGCTTCTGCTTCAGCCTCATCAAAACCCATGAGATATTCACTTGACAGTGATGCACCTACTTCAAATGCTGTAGGAAGAGCGGCAAAGCCCGTCAACCTTTTTGCACCTCTTGCCGCTATTACACGATTACCAGAATTTATTTCTTCAGCGGCCTGCTTAACAATATTGATACTTGTCCTAATAATTTCTGATGGGAAGGCTGGAAAGTTTCCTACAAAAAGATATCGCAGATTTTTAACAGCAGGAGGAACCAAGTCATAATTTGGGAAAGTATTCCTAATAATTTGAGCCGCCCTCATTTCTAAAACTTCTTCGCTTTCATCAGGAAAAGCTTTTTTCAAAGTCTTGAGTTCATACTCAAAGGCATTCATCTTATAGAAATCGTCTGTTCCCATATAGACGGCTTCAGCATCCTCATCTATTTTCTTGAGAGTCTTAATTGGCAACTTATCCGTAAACCCCTTGGGGTCTATATTGAAATCTCTTAAAGCTCTTCTATACTCATTTACTTTTACACTGGTGTTAATGACACCTAAGCGAGTGTATCTTTGATAGGAATCATTTAAAGACTTATCGTCAAAAAACCAACCCTGCTGATTAGCAATAGCCTTCAAAGAATTTGAACCGCTATGGAAAGGATTAATAATTCCATTTGCTAAACCAAACTGTGCGCCACCAAAAATGTTACGCATATGAGTACCTATACTGCGTACAGTTTTAGATTTTTGAGTTTCACCCTTTAAACGAGAAAAGACACGTAAAATTGTAGCACCTATGCCATCACTACCAGCAAGAAAATCATCTTGTAAACCCTCTAAAGCCGCTTTAACTTGTTTTGTAGTATACATCCCATCTAAAGGGCTACCGGGAATATCTAACTTAGCATTATATTTTATAGACCTACCAGTTCTTTCGCTTGTCCTTGTTACTGGCCCACCACTTATAACATTCCCCGTCTTTGGATCAATAACTTCTTTTTCAAAAAGGTATTTTCCAAGGGCCGCACCCTTTAAATTTTCATTAAACCTGTTGTTTTCTACAAGCCTTGCCATTTTAGTAACGGTTAAGATTACATCTTCAGATGGATCTTCAATCTCACCAAAAAATTCTTTGGCTGTCTTTGAAAGATCTTGTCGTTCTAAAAGTATTTTTCTATTTTCAGCAGTCGTGTTTCTAAAAAATTTTAAAACATCTCCTCTAGATCCTTTTACACCGTCTAGAATTGAATCGACTATGCCTTGTGCCTCTTCACCCATCCTCTTTATTTCAGCAGGAGTTATAGGCCCAGCCTCCATAGCTGTCTTCATCTTCATGTTCTGAATCTGCTGAACAAATCTCTTGACAACAGCATCGTCAGGAGTATAACGAGCATCTTCAAACATCCTGTACGACTGCCTCAAATACTGACCAACATTATCTTCAATTGTTTTTTTAATATTGTTATCTGGGATATTAGAATTAACAATCCTAGAAGACAGCGAATCAATTAATTCTCTAGCCTCTAAGACATTTTCGGCTACTTCAACAGGAAGTCCCATCTTATTAGCTTTAAACTGTAGTGTGGCTTTTGGCTCAAAGTCATATGCCCTTGTCAGAGCCTGACGAACTTTATCTGTTACTTCGCCCTTCTCTTCAAGACTATTCAATGATCGTTGCAGACGCATAGCTATGTTTTCAGATTCTTGAATAATCTGTCTAGTCGCGTACTCTTTATCTCTGTGCATATTAAATGCCAATGGAGTAAAGTATCCTCTCGACGTAAACAAACTACCTAAAAACCTGTTTATAAAACTAGACTGTTGCATCTCAACTTGAGCCAAGCCTTCAGGAGTTTCTGAAAACTTCATAGTATCTGTAGGCTCTATCCTAGAAATTTGTATTTCTTCCCTAGCCTCTTTGAGCATCTTGAGGGCTTGCTCTGCTTGTTCTTCGGGACTTAGTTTTTGGCCTTTCAATACGCCAAAGACTTCAAGCATTCTAGCGCCTAAAGCCGTACCGCCCTTAGCAGTTAGCTTTAGACCTTCTAAACCTAAATCAAAAGCGCCAGATAAAAACATTGCTTCTAGACTAAGCTTGATTCTTTTGTCCAAAGCATCATCATCTTCTTTGATTTGAAAAAACTCAACAAAGTCTTTTGTGTTTTGCTTTAATTGAATAACGCCTTCTTCGTCAAGATCAGAAACAATCCCAGCAACAGTCTCAGAAGGATCATCAGAATACAAAGCGTTCTCAGTAATTACAGACGCCATACCACCAGCCATAAGAGTTTGAGCAAGTTGAGGCAACTTACTTACGCTCTCGACAAAGGGCTTTGCGGTTTTATATGCACCCGCGCCAACCACAAGGTAGGGTAGAATCATAGACGCCCCACCAGTAAGAGTAGAGTATTCTTTGTAGTCGCCTGTTTCTGGTTCTATAATATCTTCTTTTTCTACGTCAGCGCCGTATGCCTGCATACCTTGAGAAAGATTATCAACTAATAGATTTTTAAACTTAGTGACTGTTTCTTCAGGTATTAGCTCACCCTCTTCGTTTTTGACGCCCAGCATATTGCCTGCAATACCTAGAGGATTTTTCCACGCGGCATTGATAAGATCTTGGCCTAGCTCTACTGGCCCCATAGCTGTGCGCGTAAGGGTTTGAGTAAGGTCAGCCGCAAGGTTTTCTTCTGGAGGCTCAGAAGGCTCTTGTGCAGGCTCTGGTGCTTCTTCAGGTTCTTTTTTAAATGCTTCTAAAAGACCCTGCTCTTTAGCCCTTGCCTTGATTTCATCATCAGATAGAGTGCCATCATGCTCAACATAAACTACACGACCACCAGCAAGCGTAACTTCTGTTCGATATCTTTTAGCCATTTAAAGTCTCTCAGATTCCATCATCAAAATTCATCAGTTCCACCAATCTGCGCGTCACCCATTAATTCTATTTGAAAGTTGTTTATAAACTTAGCCATATTAGTAGCTAATCGTCCTATGGCTTGAGGATCTTCACCGCGCATTGTTGCCGGAAAAGTTTTAAACAGTTCATTAGTCGTTAGTTGAGTAATAAGTTTTAATATGGCGGCTTGATTTTCTGCTAGGGAATCATCTTTTGCATAATTTTCTACGTTGCCTGCAAGAAGGGAAAAATCATATTGCATTCTGGCAAAATCTTCGGGGGTCTGAGCATTTAATCCATTAATGCCTTTTAGGACTGTAGGCTCCCCACCGTCAGGGTTTTCAATTTCCCTTTCTTGACCTAACCCAGCAAAGAATTTGTTCCTAACATCTCTATCAAAATAATTTACTGCTACGAAGACCATTTTATCAATTGTTTCTTTTTGAAGAACACTCAAGTCCTTCTCGCTTCGCTCATTAAATTCTCTAGGCTCACCAACAAACGTAGAAGACCCGTCAGCCATCGTCTTCTTTTTGACAATAAAAGTAACTTGTTGCCCATTAACATTTGCAGTAACTGTACCTTCTTCGGTTTTTGAGCCATCAGGCAATTCTTTTATTCTTTTATTTATTGCTTCAGCCGCCGCCTCGTTGTCAGCATAGTTTGTAGACAGGGTTAGGTTTCTAGTCCTTCCGTACATATTCATGAGTGAGTTAAGTCTCTTAGCCTGTTCTGCCTCTGAAAGAGTTATGGTTCCAGAAGGCCCTTCAATCTCAGGAGTACTATATTCCTTTAATGCCGCAAGCTGACGTAGCTCCATGTCTTCATTAGACATACCATCTACCATACCACGCAAAAAAGATGTGACGCCCTGCTCAATATTAGAAGGCCTCAAACGCTTTTGAATTAAGTCAAGGCGATTAGTGTAGCTTCCGCTTTCAGGCGCTTGTTGAGAAATAGTTCTTATTTCTGTTATCAAACCTAACTTTTTTCTAGCTACTGTAGAAGCCATCTCATTCACAAGCGCATCAAATTGTTTTCCTTGCGCCATTGGATTTTGTTCTTGAACGTACTGTTGGGCTATTGGCTTTGCTAGTTCAAGTTCATATTGATACTCAGTCTTACCTGAATCTTGTACTCGCTTTCTATAATCTAATTCAAAAGCCTTCGCATTATCAGCCCCTCTAGCAACCTGCCTAGCTGATTGATAGTCTTCACGTTGCAAAAAGTTTCTAGTTTTTTCTTCCAAAAAGGTGTTAGCAAGTTTTTTTAATATCGTGACGCCTGTACCAATATAAGCCGCCTTTTCTTTATCCTTGCGTATACGCCGATTTCTATCGCGCTGTTGTTGAAGCAGGGATTGTCCAAACTCTTCAATAGCCATTACTGTTGTACCTCTTCTTCAGGAGCTTGTAATAAACTAGTTGGTTTAATTTCCATATCTTCTGCCGTAGGTAGAGATTCTAGTTTAGCTTTTTCTTTTTCATTTACAAAAGGAAGAGGAATATCAGAAGCCGAGATTTTTTGTAAAGCCTCAACTTTTTCACGAGTTAGTTTAGTTCCGAAAAAGATTTCATCTTGTAATTCGTCTTCATCTTCACCCCTAAAAATAACAGGATCAACACCCGCCCTTTCTGCAAGCGCCAAAATCATATAGGCTGTTGGCTCTGCAAGAAGCATCATTAAATCTACTGTCCACTTACCTTCTGTAAAACCCTTAAACAACAACACTTGAGCAACATCCATTATTGGTATGTCATCTAGCAAAGTTTGAATTAGTTGCTCATAATTATCTTCATCTATAAGTTGAGAAAAAATCCATTCAGACGCTTTATGTATACTTACATACTCTGGTGGCTTTTCATAAGGCGCAGGATTATCAGGATCTCTAGTAAGACTAGATCCCGGTATCGCCCTACCACCATTTATTAGTACATCATAATATTGTTGGTTCATTAGGTTAACGCCCTCTGCATATATTCAGGATAGATATTAAAAAAGTTTGCTGTAGCTCCATAGGGGTTAGAAGCCATTTCGCCTCTATAAGCACTAAAGAACTGATCTGGCTGACCCATAGAAAGATCTTGACCAATACTTGTCATAGAACCCATATCAATTGCTGGAGGAGCAAAAGTATTTTGAACTACATTATATTGTAATTCGTCTTGCAAGCCTAATGCCTGCATACCTCGGTTTAGAATTCCTTCAGCAACGGTTCTTGGCGCACCAGCTATAACCTCCCCAACGCCTGCTCTAGCTTGTGCTATATTGCCTGCAACATCTCGACCAGTCACAAACTCACTAGCTTTATCTAGCAAAGATGTTTCTGAAGCAACATAATCTGGGACGCCTGTGGTTCCTGTGGTTATAGGCGCGGTTGTCCTTCCGCTCGCTACAGCCGCTGGAGGTGGCCCTTTCATATAAGTCACACCATCTATAGTACCAACAGGGCCAAACGGATCTCCTCCCAACAAAGGTTCTCCTCCAATCCGCGCCATAGCCGCTTCAGTTTGGAGTCTGTCTTGAGTCAAAGCATTTAGTGCACTTTCACTATCAATGGCTTCTCTTAAAGGAGCTTCATTCATTAATGAATCTTTTGGAATTTCTTTTAATGCTCTTTGCGGAACTGATATTTCAGACAGCGGATCAAGATTAAAAAGATTGCTACCAGCATCTGTAATCTTTCCAAAAGATTTTTCAGCGTTTGAAAAAACTCCTCCCCAACCATCAACATCCATATTAACGCCAAGTTTGTCTAAGCCGCTACCAATCATAGTATCAGCATTTATACCAAGACTTTTTGCTGTTGCACCAATTGTATCTCCTACAACTTGAGTAACGCCATCAGTAATACTGCTAAAAAACTTAGAGGTGTTTGAAGCAACCTTTACAGCCCCTTGGATAAAACTAGATGCCGCTTGACCAACAGCACCCATGCCCTGCAAAGCTCCTGCAAGACCACCAACAGTACTTCCTGTACCAACCAACATTCCCGATAACATTTGCCCGACCCCCGGCAGGATTAGCGCAAGACCTATCTGACCAATAATGCCAATCTTACCCATGAATTTTCCAATTTTTTTAAAGGCGCTTTTAATTCCTTTACCGATTTTCTTAAAGACTTTTTTAATGCCTTTAAATATTTTTTTAAAGAAGCCCATATTAGCCTCCTCCTGTTCCAGAATTAAACATTTGTTCTATCATAGTAAGCATAGAATTGGTAGTAGTTTTTGCATCTTGTCCAGCCGCCGCCTCGTTACCAAGAGCTACTGCAAGTAATTGAGTCTTTCTAGTCTCTTCATTTTCATACTGTTGATTTAAATAATTAGCTTCATCCCTAGCGACTAACCAAGCATTTTGTTGTTGTTGCATAGTTAAAGCAAAGGCGTTTTGAGCATTTTGTTGATTAGCCGCGTTGTTTGCGGCAGTCTCAGCCAAAGAGACCTGACGCCTCCAAGCAATGTCTGCTTGAGCAATGGCATTAGAATTAGCTGTGTTGAATTGATCGCGTCTAAAATCTTGGTCAGCATTAAACTGTTCAGCCTGTAAAGTCAGTTGAGCGCCTGCAATACGCTCTGCACTGTCGTTTCGTAACTGTGCACTTTTAACTGTAGCATCAGCACCAATGGCTGTAGTCATGACCGCAGTACTAGCAGAAAGGTCAGCTTGAGCTTGTCTATTAGCTTCACTGGCATTAAACTGAGCCATAGCATTTTTTTGTGCAACATTAGCTTGGTCTATTTGGGCCGCTAGGCTTGAATTAAATTGATCCACTTGATTTTGACTTTGAGCATTAAACTGTTTTGCGGCATTTGTCATAGATTGATTTGACAACAAAGTTTGTTGTTGCATTTGTGCATCTAGTACTGCCGCTTGCTGTTTGTTATTTAAGTTGGCTAAATCCACCTGTAAAAAAGATTGAGCATTCTGAGCCGCAAGTTTTGTTTGAGTATCAAGATTAGCCATGTCTAACTGTGCCATAGCTGTTGCATTTTGAATAACAGTCTGTTGGCGATTATTTAAATCTTGCATTGTCATAGACTGCATAAACTTACTATTCGACAAAATAACTTGTTGGTCAGCATTAAACTGAGCCATATCCATGTTTGCAACCATTGAAGCATTTGTAACAGCGCGTTGTTGGTCTGCATTTAACTGTGCAACATTCATGCGATTTGCAATCTCAGCCTGAAGCAAATTAGTCTTCATACGAGAATCAAGGTTTGCAAGTCTTGTCTGTTGTTCAGCCGTCAGATTTTCTGATTCTGTTTGATTTTTGGCCGTTAAGTTTGCAAGCTCCATTTGCTGTTCGTTACTTAAATTTGCCAACTCCATTTGTTGCTTAAAGCCAGCATTTTTAGATAAAAAGTCTGCGGCAGTTTGCATCTCAACAAGCCGTGATTGATTCTCAGCAGACATATTTGTTGCGTCGGTTTGAAATTCAAACTGAAGATTAGCTAGTTCAGTTTGTTGTTCGTTACCTAAGTTTTGAGCATTTATGGCTTGTTGATTCTGAGAACGCTGTAACGCCGCCTGCTGTTGGTTTTGGAGATTCGCCATTTTTGTCTGCTGTGTTTGAGCCGCAGAAGTAATCATAGCGTCCTGTGCAAACTGGCTTTGAAGCACTGACATCTGCTGTGCCATCTGAGCCGTCTGAGAACCCGCTGTCTGACGATTGGCGGTGTTTTGTAGCCTTCTCTGTGCATCTAGGTTAGCTTGTTGTACATTGGCCTGTTGTTCGTTTGAAAGGTTCTGAGCGGCCCTTTGCTGTAGTGCTTGTGCATTAGACTGAGCAATAGGCATAGCACTTTGAATAATAGAATTTAAAAGTGCATCACGGCCTACTGTAGAAGCTGTTAAGCCTCTTTGTTCTAACATTCTATTTACTTGTTCTACTGCTGGTCTAGCCCACACAGGAACTTCACCGTCTTCAATACCACCAAGAAGTGTTTCCATCTGTGAAGATACAAGAGCTTCTGTAGGTAAAGCCGCAATAGCCGCACGTACTTCTATAGGCTCGTCATCTATTTGAGCCTCTACAGTTGCAGGATCTTCTACGATGGTTGCACTAAGCTCTGGAGGAATCTCTCCAACTGCGGCAATCATTTCAGCCGCCTCACCCTTAGCCGCTGTACCTTTTACTTTACGTATTTTAACCGCTTCATAATTTACTTTATCAAGTATTTCAGCGGCTTTTCCATCTTCAGCCGCATCACCAAGAATAGCTTTTCTCTCAGAAAATTCTGCTTCTCTTGTGGGTGCTACGTCTGTGACCTTACCTGTAACTTTATCAACATACGCGCCTTCAGAAATTTCGTACTGTGCGGCTTCTTTTATTAAAGCTTCTTTTTCTTGTAGTCTATTTCGTCTAGCCGCTACAGCCCTTTCTGTTAATTCTTTTTCATCTACTCTAGCTACAGCATCTTCACTTAATTCACCTTGGGCGGCATCTACTGTAGGTACATCTGCTGAAGCAATTGTATCTGCTGTATATGTAGAAGTGTCTACAGTAGTAGGTGCGGAAGATGTTACAACAGAAGCCTCTTCAGCAGTTCCAGCACTAGGGGCTGTATATGTATTACTATAAGAAGGTAGTGAACTTACACTTTGTATTTGAGGTGCCTTAACATCTTGCGTGGCCCCCATTTCCCCACCCGTTATCTTTACAGCAGGGTCTGTTGCGCTTTGAACGGATGCAACAAGGTTCTTAACTGTTGTTTCTGGCGTTTTCGCTACAACAGGGTCTCTTGTGCTTTGAACGGATGAAAGAATGTTGTTAAGTGTTGTTTCTGGCGTTGTCTTTGTTTCTTTTTTTGTTTCTTTTTTTGTTTCTGGTTCAGGCATAGGAGGCTTTTTTGTTTGTTCTTTAACTCGTATTTTTTCATTTTCCTCTTCAAGCCGTATTAACATTGGATCTTTTCGACGACCTCCAGCATTTAAAGCTACTCTACGAATCCCTCCACGACTAGCACCATCACGATCTTCTTCATCCGCATCATTACCAAGATCAGGTATAGTCACTTTGGTAGGTTCTTTCATTTCTGTAACGGGCGTAGAATATACTTCTTCGGCATTTACATCTGTTGTTTCTGGCACATAGCGCAAGCTTTCAGGAAGATCATCTGCTGTAGGGAGATCTTCTACTGAGGCTGGTTCTGGATATTTAAAGCTATCCCATACAGAAGAGCCGGGAGCCTTTCTTTTAGAATCTTTAAAAGGAACATAAAGAGAGCCATCTTCTGTTTCAGGTGTACCAGTAACTGCGCCTGTACCAAGTTTAATATTACCCCCAGTACCGCTGGTGTTTAAATAGACGATTTCGCCATTTACAAGCATATAAGGCTTGCCTTCTTCATCAATTTTAATATCAGGATAACCGCCTGTATATGCCCTAGCTCTTTGAGGCTTCTTATGTCTAGCGACCTTTTTTGCTCTTTGCTTTTTAGCCATTTATATATTCCTCAGTACGACCAGATTGCAGGAGATGGAAAAGCTTCTTCTGCCATATCTAAATGTATAAATCGTCCTTTTCCTTTTTGATTCACACCTATTCTTTTTATACCATGCTTCATGGCAACTTCAAGAACCTTTAAAGCTTTATCTCCGCTTACGGCTACGTCAACTGCACAGCCTGTTGTATGTGCTCCTACACGGCTTTTAGAAGCCTCTATAGGATGTTCAACACACCTGTAACCAGAGCTAATAACAAAAGGAAAGTTACATTCTTTTCTAATGTTATTTAAAACCTTTAAAAATTCTTCATCGAACTTATATGCACCACAATGTTGACAAGACAATTCTTCTTTAGTAAAGTAATTCATTCTTTTCTTGCTGTTTGTTTATCTGCACCAAGAAACAAACCAAAAGAACCTGTTAAAGCACCTGTCATTACAGACACTAAAGCACTTTGAGGTATAGAAACTTGATCGGCAGGAATATCCATAAACCATTCTACTACGCGATATGTCATTATTAACATCGTCAACATAAACAACCGTGGTATAATTCTCCAACGATCTAACATTTCTGGTGTCATTAGTCTCTTGCAACCTTTTTAGTTTTTTCTACAGTTCGCATAGCTCCTAAGCCAAGCATACCCAATAATACAGGCATCATTTCGCTTATATCTAAATTAGGCATTATAACATCTACACCAGACAAAGCACAAGCAAAGTTACCGATAGGCACGATAATAAAATTAAACCCCATACCGGCAACACAAATCCAACCTGTTGCTGGACGCCATCCAGACACAAAGATACTAGAGTGTTTAGCTTCTTCACGATTAATTGATATTTGTTCTTTAGCCAATTCATGGGAGTGTCTGGTAGCCATTGTAGAAATTTCATGTGCAAGCCTCGCTTTTTCATCTGCATCAGGAATAAATTTATCTAATAAACCCGTAACGGGGCCAATTAATACATCTAACATATTAGTTTTTGTCCTTATTTCTAAAGTTCTGTACTGTGTCTGTTTCCCATATACGTATACCCACCCATACAATAGTAAACAGAGCAGATACAGGTGGCAGTATTGCACCAAGAGTGCCTAGCATAGTACCAACACTCATGACATCAACTATTTGTTTTGCAGACTCATCCATTATTCAACCCCTGTATAATACTAATGGTAGTCCAGACAATCCCAGCAGAAACAATTAAGCCCGTAACTATTGCTGATACATCTAGCATTTTTCGTTGTCTTCGTCTCTGTCGGTAGATCAACTCTTCACGTTTAGCTCTGATGTCCCGACGCATTTGTATCATTTCTTTGTACGTCTCTTTACCATAGGCGTACATAATTAGTTCTCTTATTTGTTTCTCTTGTTCTTGTACTTTATTTTTAGCTATGACTGCGTTTAATGCAGTAGCTTCAACTGAATCACCGTCAAACATCTTCTTAAACAACGGTGGGTTTTCTGCTTCCTTTTCTGCTTCTCTTAGGTCAGAAACAAAGCCGTACCACTGACCTAGTTTTTTAGCTACGTGTTCAATCTCTGCGCCTTTAGATACAAGAACTTCTACACCCTTGAACGCAGTAGACGCCATAGCTACCAGAGACAAAGGATCCATAGTTTACTCTGGCTTTGTAGGCCATGTGATAGTCTGTGGAAATCCTTCTTGCTGTGGTACGTCACGTAACGCCTGTCTGTAGGCCGTCATAGCCTCTGTCATAGACACATCAGACAACCCGTAGTGGTCTGTTTCGCCTAATAAGTTATTTCTTTTTGATCTTTCTAAAGATTTCTTTTTTTCTAAATTAGCCGCATCACGCTCAGAAATTTTTTGCGTTTTTGTAGATTCAGAATATTTTTCTGTAACAGACCACGACTGCACCCAAACTCCATCAGTTAAAACAGGAGCAACTTCTACTATGTTTTGAAGATAATCGTCAAAGTCAGGTTTATCTGAAAATGCAAAAGGCTCAAAATCATACGAGGATAAATCAAGATTTGTTGGATCTTTAGGAAATGAAGTATTTGGATTATCAACACGAACCCTATCAAAAGTCACAGGCCATTCTGCTGGTTGGCTTTCTGCGTTTAATTTTACAAAATACATTTATTACTCCTTACGGCGTACTGACATCTGTTGATGGGAACGTGCGCGTATCTCCCGGCCAAATAATTCTTACAACACCGGGACCGCCAGAACCCCCGCTGTAGTTAGTGCTTCCCGCATCTGGTCTGGCACCACCGCCGCCAAACACTCCGCCTGTTGCGCCGGAATAGCTTACGGGCGG
>Ga0208643_1001220_pt1 | contig 14939 bp, 15 predicted proteins | sample VirMetDEL_Nov_12_FD_184516 | JGI IMG/M metagenome (GOLD analysis project Ga0208643, IMG submission 184516) | Aqueous microbial communities from the Delaware River and Bay under freshwater to marine salinity gradient to study organic matter... | ecosystem: Environmental > Aquatic > Marine >... | reverse complement strand
CTGTACGCTTAAATCAGGCATGTTATATATCAACGGCATCAACTGTTTAAACCTATTTGACCAGCTAAGCGTTATAAAATAATCACCCGCAGGTATTGCCGTACCTCCATAAACTTTAACCTCCCTTTCAATATCTTCTAAGGTGTTGAAAAGTGTTTTATCATCAATTAAAAACTTTCCAATAGTGCTTTTATCTGTTTTTGTATCTCTAATAATTAACGCTTTCACTTTTTACGCTTCTTTAATAACCCAACAATAAAAGATGCAATAGGCAAAACAATACCGCAACACTCTGCGACCCTGTGTAAATTCAAATCAAAAGAACCCGTTGCAGTTGCAACAACAGCTAATTCAGGTAAAAAACTCGAAGAAATAACAGCCGCCCAACCGCCAACATATAAAGAAATTTCCGTTAAATAATCTACTACATAATTTGTATAAAAATAATTCACTTTGCTTTGTTTTTGATACAACATAAAAATAGCTATTAATTTAACGGTATTCTAAAATAATACAATTCAATTTAAAATTATATTAATTTATACGTACTAATTAATTAACTCGTTAAAGTGTTATAATTTAACGTTTTAAGGTTTAAATATCGTTTAAATTGTAGTACTCTTTAATCCCATTATCTAAAACCGTATCAAATGGTACAGGCATTTGAGATAACAATATAATGTTTTCGTAACCGTTGTTCCTAGGTACTGGATTACCTTCGCCATCTAAAACAGGCGTTACAACCAACTGACCATCTACATAAGTATAAATATACTTTGGTAAAGGATTACCGTTAACATCGTATGAAATTTCACCTTTTTTAACTGTATATCCTGCGCTTACATCGGTTACAACTGCGCCCGTTTCTGCAATGTACGTTTGCAGTCTTAAATGTACCACAGCACATGGCAACGGGTTTGTATTCATTTCTTCCTGCACTACTGCCGTATCTCTTACTAATTGGCGCGGTAAACCTGTTATTGGATCGTTTCCGTATTGATAAACATTACTATTCATTTTTTTTAATTTTAATATTATAAATTAGCTGAATTACCTTGTGCATCTGCCGTATCCGTCCAAAGGTTAACGCCTGTTGTAACGTACCTGCCTTTAGTTCCTGCAACTGTTCCTTTTATTTTATTACCTACATAGTAACCATCTGCTGCGCCTTGTACTATACCGTATGCGCTTGTACTAGCAACTTCAATTGTACAGTTATAAATTCTATTTCTAAACCCGTTATTTTGTATACCATGACCTGCTCCGCTTTTTACTTTTACCGTACAAGTATCGACTGTTATGTCATCCGTACCTGTAGACATACCGCTGCCGCTTTGACTTTCAGCATAACAAAAGCTTGTTTCTAATGCTGCTTGTATTCCGTAGTTTGAACCTCCTGAAATCCCTGTAGAGTGTCTAAGGCTTTTTATTCCTTTAGCATATATACCTGTATTAGTATTACTTATTGATACTAAGTGTGATATTGTAGTAGTTGCTGTACTTGATGTTGTACCTCTTCCTGTGTTTGATTCCGCGTAACAATGTACGATAGAGGCACCGCTTAAAGCGTTCAGACCTGAACCGCTATCTGAATAGAAATCGCAATAAGTAGCTACACCAGTAACAGCGCAACCCGTACCGCTTATTGCCTCCCATCTGCTATACTTCATTTGTGCATTGTAACACTGATTACCGCCCGTTCCTAAATTATAAAATTCACCACCAAAACAATAAGAACCACTCGAACCATTTATAAAATTACCATCACCTGAAGATGTACCATAAAACTTACTACCAAAGGCTGTAAGTTGCCCTTTTGTAAATAAGCACCTACCTGTTGAGCTGTTAAAGGTAGTATTACTGAATTTTAAAACGGGTAAAGTTCCTGTTATGTTTAAAACGTAACCAGTACCGCCACCTATTTTCAAAACTGTTCCATCTTTAATTGTAAAAGTTCCAGAATTTGCTGCCGTTGTAAAGACATCAGAATTTCCAGTAGTATTTAATGTGTATGTAAAACCGTTTAAATCCAATACAACACCCGCTGTTAAAGTTATTTCAACATCACCGTTTTCTGTTATGTCAGTATGTAATTTAACTACATCACCACTAGATGCAGCAGCGTATGCAGTTGCTAAATCGGTGTAAAATACAGGTTGCCCTAGTGATTGACTTACAGAAACCAAACCATAACCTTTAGCAATATCTATCCATAAAGAACCGTTGTAACGTTGTAAACTATCTAAATCAGTATCATAAACAAATTCACCAGTTGCAGGTGTTAAAGCTGCTTTACCTGCTGAATTAATATTTAAAATACCGCCTTTAATTGTTAGCCATTCAGAACCATTAAAGTAAAATAAAAAAGATTCGCTTTTATTATAACAGACTGAACTATTAACAGGCGTTGAACCCATCCACAAACTACCGTTAAACCTTGCCCAATCGTTATAGCTTAAACCATCCCACGCGGCATTAACTGCGCCGTTACCTTCATCAATTAATACATAAACATCGTTTAAGGATTCAGAAGGCGGTAAGGCGTTACCATCAACAAAAGAAATTGCAGGCGGTAAAAATGATTCTGCTGTGTATGTGCTTTCACCGTTTTCATCGCGGTAAAGCTTCGACATATTAGGCGCAGAAGTAAACCCTTTTGGCGTGTGTTTGTTGTTCTCGTTTGAGTTTCTATGTAATTTAATAGCCATATCTTAATTTATTACGAAATCGCGCGTATCTAATCCTAAATAAGGTTCTTCAACGTCTAAATCCAGTAAAGGAAATTTATCTAAATTATCCAATAAATAACAACCTAATTGTTGTAAATAATGTAATTCACGTTCTTTATATTCCTTTAAAGCTGCTTTTACATTACTGCTCGAATTTGAATAATCAGACCTATTTTGCATCATTCCCTTATTATCGGTTTGAATAATTAAATCTTTTTTTTGCGCCGTAAACGCAACGCCATAAGATTCTGCGTACTTAATAAAATTATCCAATATAAATTGGTAATCAACTGACAAACCGCCAATATTTGCAATAAAATCATTATAAAGTGCTGTTGTCATTAAAGGTTTAAGAACCGCATCCTGCCAGTATTCAATGCTATTTTCGAAATAAATAGGATCTATGTTGTCAGTAGGTGTTGATATGTCTTTAATCTGTTGCGGTGTTATTATCTGCGCCATCTTCTAAAGTTATTTGTATTTGTTTAGTGTGCCCAAAATCGTAAAGCATTTTAAGTTTTGCCTGACTTATTTTTTCGGAAAGCCTAAAAACCCCTTTTGGGTTACAAATTATACACGCTTCCTTTCCTTTTATTACATTGTATTTTTTAGCCATAATTTAAAAATAAAAAAGCCGCCACTTAATAAGCAGCGGCTTTAATTAAAATTAGTTTATAAATAAATTAAGATCCAATATTTACAGTTTCACCTGTTGCACCATCTTCAACTAAGATAGTACCTATGTACTCGCGTAATAATTCAGTTGCAACCGCTGTAAAAACTAAGTTGTAACCCGCTACACCTTCAACAGTTGCTTCTATTACTTCACTTGCAACCATCATTGCACCAGAATCTTTTTTACCTAGTTTAGGATCGTAACCCAAAACTAAACCTTTCTTGTAAGTTCCTGTTGAATTATAATCTGTTGCAATCATAAACAACTTTTTACCTTTTGTTAATTCAGTTAAAAGAGCACCTTTAACTTTTTCAACATTAGGTGTAAAAACGTTTAAAGTTCTAGTACTTCTAACACTTCCGTTTTCACGTGTCATTTCTGTGGTTAAATCCTTCTTTTCAAATCTACCTTCCAACTTTACAAAAACGTTAGATGCTAACATTGTAACCGCTGTTACTGTATGCGCTGCGGGATCAACAACGGGTTCACCGTCGATCTGTTCCTCAAAACATAAGTAAATATCTTTTAATCCTGCGTTTGCGCTTTCGTCTGCACAAGTGATTAAAATGTTGTCTGAAACTTCGCAAATTGCCATAATAATTATTCTTTTTAAATGTGTTTACCAAATATAGTTAAATTTTATAATAAATTAAAAACTATTAATATTTTCTATCTGTGTTGCCCTTCCTGATAGGCTTGTTGTATCCTGTGCAACGTTTACAACCTTAATAGATTGCATACTTTCGGCAACCGCTGCTGTAATTTGAGATTGCAAGCCGTCTATATCAATATTTGATTGACCGCCTGAACCTAATACGCCACCATTTGCAAATGAAGATAGAGAACCCGTTGAAGGTGAAGAAACAGAAGGTAAAGCAACACCACCGCCCGCTTGATTAATCGCGCTTAGTTCGTTTCTAAACATCGCAGAACTCCTTTTGTTAATTAATGTTTCACCGCCTTCTGCTTCAAATCCGTTTTGCCCGTTAACCGTAAAAGGAATACCGCCGTTGGCGTGTGAATCACCTTGTAAAAGTCCACCTCTTTTAAACTTTTCACGCTTAACCGCTGCAACTTGTCCTGTTGTTTGTAATGCTAACAAAGCCGCAGGAATAACAGCCGCAGGAAAACCCAATGAACTAAAAGTTTTTGCAATGGCAACAATACCATCTGTGACAATTGAAGAAATTTTAAGCTTCTTTTCTTTTTCAAATGCTTTCTTTTCTATCGCTGTTTTTTGTATCTCAAACTGCTCCTGTGAAATAATACCCGCATCTAATCGCGTTTGTAGTGTTGCAATTTCGCTTGCTGTTTGCTCTTTTAAACGGTCCGCACTTCTTGCAAATTGTTGCTTTTGTATTTCGTCAAATGCTGCAATTCCTGCTTCCCTGTTTCGCTTCTTCTTTTCTTCTGCTTCTGCTTCTATTTCTTCCTGCTTTTCCTTATCTGCTTTTATTGCTTCTGCTTCTGAATTTCTGAACTGTTGGTTTAGTTCAGCGCGTGTTATTTGATCGGCTAAAAGTATTTGCTTTTCGCTTTCACCGTTTAATTGCGCTTTATCTAAGTTTAATTTTAAAAGTTCATCTAAGTAAAGAGTTTGATTTTTTAATAATTCATCGTTTGTTTCCTCTTTAGATTTTACTTTTAAATCCCGTTCAAGTGATAATAAACTTATTTGTTCATCAAGTGCTTTCTTTTCTAAATCTAATTGTTTTGCAATCGCTTCTTCTTCTGCTTTTGCTTCTGCTTCCTGTATTTTTAGTTTTTCGGCTGCTGCTTTTTCCTGCGCTTTCTTTGTTTTTTCACGTTGCTTTTCTGCTAATTTTAACGCCGCTTTTCTTTTGTTTTCCTGCTCCCGTTCAATTTGATTTAATTTAACAGTTAAAGTAGTTTGAAGTTTTACAGATGCGCTTTGTAAATCAAATATTTGCGCCGCTTCTTCAATCGCTTGCTTTCTTTCTTCTTCTGTACTTTCCGACAATCCAACAGAACTCAATGCAATACCGTTTTTTTTGATATCATTAAGTTTTTCTTGTGTAATTTCTTCTAATCCTAAAGTAACGGCTAACTTCTTTTTTTGTATGTCAATTTGTTTTTCGATTAAATCCTGTTCAAGCCGTAAAGCTTCCTTTCCTGCTTCTGCTCGTTCATCATAGGACTTTGTTATATCGTCCATTGCAAAACGTAACTCACGAATCTTTTCTTTATTTATAGCTGTTGTAAGTATTAAATCATTTTCTGCTTTTTCAACTGCAATTAACGCTTCTTCTAATTTCCAAGCTAACTCGGCTTCGCGGCTCATTTCATCACCTACACCACTAAACGCAGCACCCATTTTTTCGCCTGCTGCATCCCAATCACCGCTAAAAAAGTCGCCTATTGCTTCACCAACTGCGGAAATTCTATCTACTATTACAGATATAACCGCGCCAACACTTGCAAAAACCTTTTTTAAAGATTCTGCACCCCTTTGTGTTTGTGTGAAATATGTGATTAATGAACCAACAGCAACAACTATTGCACCTATACCCGTTGAAATTAAAGCTAATCTAAAGAGTTTTAAAGCCTTTGTACCTATTCCAGTAGCAGTTGCAGCCGCTTTGCTAGCCGTTGCAAAGCCAATTGTTGCAGCCGTTCCAGTTTCCGTTGCGGTGTTGTTCGTTACCTGTGCCGCTGTGTTTACTTCTGTAACGCCTGTGCTAGCTGTTTCAACCGTATTAAAGCCTATTGTTGCCCTTGCTTGTGCTGTTGTTGAACCTGCGGCTGCATCGGTTACATCGTTGTTTTTTTCTTGCGCCTTGCCGAATCCCTGAACAGTTGAACGCGCGTTATTATTAGCAGAGGATAAACCGCTTAACCCCGTTTTCATTTGTCCAAAAATCCCTATTGCGGTCTGCATTTGACGACCAAAACCGCCTAAAATAGGTAGTACACCCTGCACCGCTTGCCCGTAATCACCAACTGAACGGCTAGTGACACCAACGCCCGCTTCTAACCCTTTTAATTCATCACTTTGCGCTTTTATAGTTCTTTGAAGTTTGCCACCTACTTTATCATTATCACGTTCTGCTTTAGAAAGCGCGTAATATTCTTTTTGCGTTTTAGATAAAGAAAGCCGCATTTCTTCAATACTTCCTTTTGCCGCTTTATTGGTTTTTAAATTATTGGTTAAAGTCTTTTCATTAGCTTTTAAGCTTGTTGAATTGCTTTTAATTTCAGAATTTAAGTTAACTATATCAGTAGCTAAAATTTTACTTTGTTCGTCATATTCTTTTTGAGTAATTGAATTACTTTTATAAGCTTGACTAAGTGTTTTTAATTGCGCGTTTAAAGCTTTCTTTTTATCTGCTAACTCAAAAGTTTTCTTTGTTAAAGCAACTAATGATTGTTCAAGCTCCGTTGCGCCTTGAACTTGTATCCTAAAAAATGTTTCTTCTGTTGCCATTTTATTAATCGTTATAGATTGCTATGTAATTATTTAAATTATCCGTGTCGTAAATCTGCGAAAGTGTTTCGTTAATTGTTCCTTCATCTTCAATAAAGTACAAAAAATCTGTATCTGCTCCTTGATTGCCGTTAGTGTTTTCGTTTATGTTTGTTTTCTGTGAAGGATCAATAATAATGGGTTCAAAATCTTTGTACTTTAACAATCTAACACTAACAGTTTTATATTCTGCTAACTGGTAATTATTAACCTTTTCAATTATATAATAGCCTTGTATTTGCGGTATTGAATAATCTATATAAACAGGGCGTGATAAATCTAAAGAGTTAAACTTATACAAAGGAAGGTTTAAAAAGAGTTCAACAACTCGCTTTTCTTGAACGTTTGCTAATGTCTTAGCGTAGAATTGTTCAACTAATCCTTTTTCACCGTTAAACGTTAACTGGCGACCTTCAAACGTTGCAACTTCACCAAAGCTTTCCATCAATCCAACCGTAACAATTAAAGGTTCATCGGTACGCCTTACAACTCCTAAAGCATCATATTGCCGCGATTGAACAACCTGAAAAACGCGCGGTTTATAATCTTCGTTTATTGTTGCAGGTTCTTTGTCGTCCTCCCATTCGCGACGAATTACAGAAGTTACAATGTTATCATCTACATTAATATTTTGCGTAGTTGGTGAAATTAATTTAGTTTCAAACGTTGCTGAACCTTTAGGGTAGTCACTTCCAAAATCGTGGATGTATTGCCCGTAAATCCTATCGTTTAATACTTCCCATTGATCTAAGTATTTATCTTTTGTGTCGTCTTTATATCTGAATACTAAGTTTCGCAAATACTCGTTTGATGAATCAACTGTAATACTTTTACTTACATCTACTAAGTTTGTGATATTTTCGGCTGCTCCTAAATTTTGATAATAATCATCACGCGGTTCAATCTTAATTGTTTTTAGTTTCGAATTAGCTTCGAAATAAAGGTTAAACATTGTTTTAAAGTCCTGCAATAAAGTAAGGTTATCAATGTTTTTAGGTATGTGTGAATTAATTCGGAACTCGTCGCCCTCTTCTATTACGTTATTAATTTGAAAATCAACATTTGCATCTAAACCAGTGAAGAAGCGCCACTTATCAAGGCTAGGCGCGTTTAGTGAAGTTAACGGCGTAGTAAATCCAAAGGCATTATCTGTTATTTTAATCCAAAAACTAACTGTATCACCTCCTGTTAAGTTTACACTTTCCGCAACAACCGAAACAGGCGTATTAAAAGTAGCAACAACAGTCTGTTCATAAATAATTGAACCGTCAATTACAGTATCAGAAGTATTATTTTTAACCAAAATAACGTTTACTAAGGGCGCATTTATTGAATTAGTGTTAAAAATTGGTGCTAATTCCCATAAAAAGCTTATTGGGTCTAAATATTCAATTCTATAATCACCAAAATTAAAAGTAACACTGTAAACGCCTGATCTATCAACGGTATATTCAGATTTTGATACGTTAAAATTGTTACCTATATCAGTTATTTTACTATCAAAATAAGTATTTAAACGTGTTTCATTTCGTATTGCTGCGCCTGTATTACCTAAAACATTAGCCAATAAGTAACTGCTTTCTGTTGTTACCGCCTGCGATCTAGTTAATGCAATTATATCTTCATCAATTTCAAAATTAAAAGCAGGATCTAAGGATAAACCCTTATAAGTTAAAGCACCAACAACAACACCCTTCAACCAATCAGAATCTAAAAACGTTGAATCAACCGTATAGCCAATTAAATCAAACATTCTTAAAATAACGTTTCTTAAATATAGTTGCGGGCGGTACGTTTCATTCGAAAACTCTTCTGCGTTTCTTTGGATAATAGGATAAATTAAATCGTTGTTATCTACGTTTGACAAATTTAAAGCTTCAATTCTAGCCTGTGAGTAAGTATCTATAGCATCAACTGTTTGTGTGTTTGTTTCTGCTTTCCATTGCAGCTCGTTTAAATTAGTACCGCTTAAAAGTTCGACCCAATCACCATTACCGCCTGTAAAATTAGCCTTGTATTTGTCTTTTAAACTAGATGTATAAATACGAATAAAACCAACTTCACTCTGGTTACCATTTACTAATATTCTGCAATTGTTTTTCTGAATCAATTTTAAACTATCACCACTCGCATTAACGTTTTCAACTCCAAATAAAAGAACATTATTGTTTTGTGTGTGCGGTACTTCAAAATCTAAACTGTAGACTGTTTCCCGCTTTGAAATGTCATTAATTGAACCAATACCTTTATTTAATGATAATGGAAAATCTGTAAAACGTTCTAAATCTAATGAACCTAAAAAATTATTTGAACTATCGAAAATCTGAATAATAACCTCACGCATGAAGTAAATTTAATTATTTCCAAGTTGCTTATTGCTAAAAGTGATAGAAATATTTATTTGATAGATTCCATTTATATCTTTATAGTATGTTAATTTGTCAGAATTTAACGCCGCAGGATAATAAAAGCCGTCGATTTCAACGGCAATCTTTTTAGAAACAAAGATATTTTTCAACCAGTTTACGGTGGATTGGCTTATTGAATCCGTATATAATACCCAAGAATCTGTTATTGTGTTATCAAATACTCTTAATCCGTAATCTGTATCTGTAGGGTTTACAGGTGTTGATTTTTCGTAAACACTCGATTCTGTGCCGATCGCTTTTGAAACTTCACCCATAAAATAGTATGAATCCTGAACTCCAAACTCATTAATCCAGTGTAAATGGTGCGTTGCACAGTTCGACGGGTTATTAAGCCTGAAAACTTCACTTCTTACTGTGTTTGGTGCATTTACATCTTGAACATATATTAGTTTATAAGAAACGCCGCTTTCCATTGTTACAGGGATTACATTGTGTACAGGGTAATTACCAACTGTAAAAACTTGTGGAATTAGTGCAATGGTATCTGTAACTATTAAAGTTCCTGCACTGTTATAACTTTCAATTATCCCTTCCTGCGTTGTTACTAAACTAAATTCATTAACCCCTAAAAAATGGGTATCACCTTCTTTTAAATCTAAAGTTTTAGGTGAAGATGTTTTAAATAAACTTGTTGAACTTCCTGTTATCCCTAAAACATAATCTGATAAATCGAAAGTATTACGAATAAAATTTTGTACAGTTATATTTTCAGGTAAATAGTTAAAAAAGTTCGTCACACCTTCAACGCCGCCTTCTTCTATTTCTGTACATTCTAGCCTTAAAAGCGGCGCAGGCTCTAATAATGCCGTAGTTGCCCCTAATTCAAAGAAATTAGATTGGTAAAGTTGCCGCCCTATAGAGTTTAATTCAAAAGTAAATGTATCAGAAGTACCCAAGTCAGGCGAATTTGTTAACTCTGTTATAAACGTATAATCAACATCAAATTTAACTACTAAGCGCATTAAAACTGCATCAACATTATCTGTAACATATTGAAAAGTCTTTTTTTCACTTATGTAATTTTTTCCGAATTGGCTTAATACTATACCCATTATTGAAAGCTGTTATTTGTAACGATATTATGCAATGTTGCAGTTATTTTTGACCCAAATATACTTAATAATTCGTTGTTAATTTTTACTTTATTGGCGTTTACTGTGTGCGTGATAAACTCTTTACGCCTTCCATTTTTACTGAATTTGTAACTTCCTTTTGTTGGCGTTCCTTCCTGCGCTATCTTTTTTTGAATAGCAAAAGCAAAGTTTTTAACTTCACGTTCGCCACTTTCTAAGCCTTTAGCTTCTATCCAATCAATTAAAGCATCAATAGGCACCCAATGCGGTTTACTTCCTGTTTCTAAAAATTTGGCGTACCCTTCACCACTAAATAAAATTTCCCATCCAACAGCCGTTTGTTTAACGGTGTACTTCATAGAGCTTTCTAAATCACCGCTTGCTTTGTGGTCCTGTCCTTTCAATTCTGCTTTGAACTGATCTAGCATAAACGCGCCTATTATTTCTAGCTTTTGACGTATCATTTAGTAATTAAAAGTACCTGTTGCACAACTCAAAGGTGCGTTAATTGTAATACTTTGTGACATTTGCACAAACGTTTTATTACTATAGTCTTTTACACCAAAAAAACCATCATTAGAAGTTCCTACCATTGAATAAGGTGTTGATGAATCTAACAAATATCGTTGGACCTCACCTAAGTATTGTTCGAAAATAATTTGCATTTCCTGTTGTTTTTCTTCTAATGGCTTCACCTTTTGTTCTGCTATGTAATAATCATCGTAAAGAAATATTTTTAACTTGTATTGTTTTTTAGTTGCTTTATAATCTGCGCCCGCGTTTACATCAACAGTGTTAAAATCAGGCATTGAATCGATCATTATAAACGGTGTTTGCTGCGTTGCTGCTCCGTTTATATTATAAGCCTTATCATATCTAACATCATTTAACTGATCGAAAGCCGCGCCAACTGTTTTAAATATTGTTATTATATCTTTTATTCCTGCCATTATTCGGGGTTGTTACACAAATGTAAATTAAAGTATTTTAACACGTCATACATACGCGCATTATCAACAGCATCTAAGCCAAATCGGTTTTTAGTATTAAAAATTTGGAATTTAGATATTTCGAGCGCGACGATATCCCAAAACTGTATTTTTCTAATTTTATCTTTAATTCCTCCACCCGTATTAGGTGTTTTGTTTTTTGTATCTGTTGCAGACTGCCCCGCCCCATATATAAGCGGAAAAATTTGTTGTACTTGTTTAGTAACAGCGCAAAAAAAAAGTAGCAGCTAAAAGCCGTATAAGCATCGAGCTGTTCAAAGTCTTTAACCCGTTTATTAATTGATGCGCTTGATTGGCTGCCATCCTCCGAATATAAAACCGCGCAAATCTGTAAAAGTGAATCTACTGTTGAGCTTGTTTTTTCGTTTACGTTGTTAGCTAATGCAGAAGCTAGTTTAAACTGTTTAAAAGAGCCGTTACCGAATAATAACTTTGCACCTGAAATCGTTTGAAGTCCATCTAAAAGTAAATACTTTTCTTTATTTAAAGTAAACTCTTTAACGTCTTGATGTGTTTCAGGAAAGTAAGCAAATGGTAAAACATATTCGAATAAGCCCGAAATGCTCGTATCTGTTTCGTCCTGTACAGTTACATTTTCAAGCATTTCAACGGGTATATCTGAAAAAATAGCAATCCAATTTATTTGAAAATCAAGCAAAACAGATTGTTTTATATCCTCTTTTTGACCGTTTAAGAACTGTAAAAGCTCGTTGCTTTGCTTTTCTAGGTAATCATAAGCAAAACGAAGTTCAGCAATAGTTATATCACTAAACAACGTTTTTAACTTATGTGTTTTACCGTTTATTTTTAGGTTTAACATAGTTCTGCAAAGCCGTTATTAATTAAAATTTCTGCTGTTTGTGAACCTACACCCGTAAATACTTGCCCCTTAACAGGCATTGTTGAAGATTTGCCAGTTGATTTAATTTTGTATTCCTTTCTAAAATCTAATTTTAAAGGTTCAACCGCTTTTGCTTCGTCTTTCAATACTGTTTTCTTTGCCATCTTATAAAATTTTAATCAAATATAATTAATTTATTTCTGTTATTAGGAAGTTCATATCCGTAACTGTAATATTAGAGGTATCACTTGTATTACGTGTAAATATTTCTAAATAGTCGCCTTCCGAATGCGATACAACGCAAGACAACGAAACGTTTTCGGCTCGTCCGCCCGAGTTTGAAGTTGATTTGGTTTGTGAAGGCACTCGAATAGCTCCAAGTTTTGAATCGTAAAAAGCAAATTCACAAACTTTATTATTACCAGTTGAAAAAGCCAAGTTACATTGTATTAAAAACTTCCTTTCTATCGCTGCCCCATTCGTTAATCTATTATTAACTGGCATTGAATATTTTTCGTTGTCTACGCTTTCCGTTGTAGTTCCTAATACTTTCACATAAGTAACCGAGTCCGATATTGGCGTGACTGTTACGTTGTCGTGCATGTAAATTTGACCATTTACAGCCGTATTGGTTACACCTCTACTGTTTATCCATCGGGTTTTGTTTGACGTGTTATCTACTCCCGTTGTGTAAGTACCGCCGCCTGAGAAAACAACAGTATCAAAAATATAACCTTCAACAGGTACGTTTGCTAAGGCATCAAAATTAACTCCAACTGTAGTGCCAAATGCCACAATAGAGGAGTAAACGATTCTAAAACGCCTATTTATAATTGTCGCCGCGTCTACACTAATAATATTACCAACGCCCCCATTACCACTTAAAATTGAATTATCAAACGAAATTGTTCCATGTATGCCTGAAAACACCCAACCCTGAGCACTCAATAAAGCACCTTTAGAGTAAATAAAGTTTGATACGTTAGCCATTACGCCAATATTGGGTACGTTTTCTAAGTTTACACCTGTCCAATCTAAAGCCATTGTTGTGGTTGTGCCGTCAAAATCAAACGCAGTATCTACATCTTTAAATGTGATATGTCTTATTGGTGTTGTGTAAATAGATGTAAGTAAAGCAACTCCAACTCCTAAACCAGTAGATGTTATTTTTACATTCTCTGAACTAGGGGCGAGTATGGTAGTATTTTCACCGCCTATCAACCTGTCGCCTGTTAAATCTAAATCCTTTAAGAAGAAATAAGTATAGTTACCTATTAGGGAAATAACACCGCCAACCGCTGTTGGTAAATCTGCTTTACTTGAAACGTAAACAAAGTTTGAAATAGTTCCACTACTACCACTACCGCCGCCTGCATTTGCTTCTGATTTGTAAACTCCGATTTGATCCGCAAAAGCTTCTGCGCTTGCAAATACGGGTGAATCAATTGTGTTGTAATCATAATTATTACCATCGGGAAAAAGTAAAAAATCTCCCTGTATTGGTGATTGATCGTTATATCTAAAAAGATTTAGATTAAAATACTTTATTACTCCGTTATCATTTAGTTTTAAAAAACCGCCTGTTCTGCTTAAATTAATAGCCATAATTAAACCCCCGTATTATATTCATAAATAAAAATTCCTATTGAATCGGCTAGTATTTCAGCACTTGCAACCGTTGGCAATGCTTCACTATATAAAATCTCGCTTCCATCTTCAAACCTTACATAATCACCGTTTAAACTTACTTCCAAGTCATTTAAGTTTAAATATTTAGGTTCATTTGAATCAACTGTTATCTTTAAGTTGCCGCCTTGCCTTGCTATTAGTGTACTCATTTACTAAATATAAAAAAACCCCATCAAATTAATGATAGGGTTTTAAAATTTATAGATAAAATCTATTAGTTATTCGATTAAGGTTTTGTAATTGCTGTGATATCAGTAGCAAAAACACCTTTTACAAATGCGCTTCTTTCGTTGTTTTCAACTGCACAAACTGCGCGAAGTTCAGCACGTATTGATTTGAAGTTTTTAACGAAGTTATCAGCGTTGTAACCTATTTCAATAGTAACACCTTGCTTAAACAATAATGATGCCTTTGTAAAGTCACCAATTAAATATTCGCCCGCAGTTACTAAAGTAGTAGGTACTAACGGTACACCGTCCATTGATAAAGAACCTCCAATTTCTGCTAATCTTTGAACGTAACGTTTATCCGTAGAAGTAACTTTTTCAAGCTTCAACCTAGCAATATCTGTTGGATTCATTAAAACCGCCGTTGGCATTCCTTGTTCTGATAGTGCAATCTGATTTGCTGCAACAACTAAAACATCAATTGAATTAGGGTTCTCAACATCTGTTGCAAATGATCCCGCTGCAAATGCTGTTGCTACTGTTCTAATACCGTTTAAGATTGGTGAAACACCTGAACCGCCGTAAACACCGCTTTCTAATGCTTTTTCTAATTTAATAGAAAGTTTGTTGTTAATTAATGTGTTGATACCTTCAACATCATCTAACATTTCATCAGTAACAGTTAAGAAAGCAGTAATTTTTTCAACTTTCTGCGAACCTACGATTAATTCAAAATCAATTTGATTCTTTACTAATCCTTCACCTGTTGCACCTGCTGCACCTTCTTCGTTTGCAACATATACCCATTCGTACAAGTTAGAAGATATTGCACCCGTAGATA
>Ga0208643_1001219_pt1 | contig 14945 bp, 19 predicted proteins | sample VirMetDEL_Nov_12_FD_184516 | JGI IMG/M metagenome (GOLD analysis project Ga0208643, IMG submission 184516) | Aqueous microbial communities from the Delaware River and Bay under freshwater to marine salinity gradient to study organic matter... | ecosystem: Environmental > Aquatic > Marine >... | reverse complement strand
CGGACATGCCAGACTTAATTAGCGCAATCTTAAGTGTGTGTGTATCCAAATCGTGCGTAGCACCTAAAACTTCCGTTTTAAAACTATTGCACATTGCAGTAGTAATTGCCATAATTTTTTACCTTTTAAATAAGAGTAGAGGACTGGAAGTATAAACCTCCAGCCCCCATACTTAATTAGCTTACGCTAGAGTGTCACGATCAACTTCATCAGCAGTCGCAATACCATTGTCACTAACGTCTAGCAAGCAAGCAAAGACACGAATTTCACCAGCAGTGAAAGATGCGCCGCCACCAGCGAGCGTTAGATCAAGAGTATCAGCAGATGTAATTACTAGATCAGCCGACACGGTAACGCTAGGTGCATAAGCACCATCCGCAGCCCCGTCAATATCAAATGCTGTAACGTACTCATCAGCATCTGCACCAGTGCCGAGAGTGGCAGTGGCATCAGTACCTGTATTTTGAGTGGCACTTGACGTAACCTGAAAACCAGCCGACACAATTTTTGTGTTGGCAGGAATGGTTAGAGCCTGTACAACATCACCATTTGGGTTGATGCTATTAGCAGTCAAATCAATGATTTGTTGTACATAGTAGGGTTGACGCCCGCGAGCTTCATTGCCACGAGCGGGAGCAAGAGTAGCAGTAATCGTAGCCATTTTTCAATACTCCTTATACTAAGCAAATTTTGGCATTAACAAGAGCTTCGGGACGAAGAATCTTGCGGCCATAAAGGTGCATACCACGAACAACATCAGCAAAGCTATCTGGATCACGATAGGTTTCTGTTTTGTTAATTTGTTCGGCAGTAGCTACGGCTGAAGAGTGACCCCCAACAACAACACCAAAGTTAGAAGCATTAGTACCACCAGTTGTGGAGGAACCTGTACCAATCGAAGGTAGGTTGTTAGAAACATATACTTTAAAGCCAAGTAGGTTGTTTAGAACTAGACCATTCTGAAGACCAGAACCGCCGAAGTCGCTGTTGAATAGTCTGGAGTCTTCGTCCTGAAGAATTTCCTTAAAGACTGGATCAATAACGAGCCAACGACCGTTTGAATCAACATTCTGTTGGTCAAGCTTACGAGCCATACGGGAAATAACCTGAATAGCATAAGCATTACCAGAACCAACGACTGCACCATCATTACCAGCACGAGCCTTAATACCAATAGCACTTCCTGAAGAACCACCGAAGTCGTCGGCTTCAATCTTCATGCTAGAAAGTAGTTCGTCTGTGCCAGCAGTTGCAACAGCAACTTCACCGTTAACAGTAGTGTTAACAGCACTAGCAACACTGTGCAGTGCAGACTGCTTAAAGCCACAAAGATAACCAAGAACGTCTTGGTCATACTGATCCGATAGGCGGAAAGCCGCACGATCAGAAGCTAGTGACTGGAAGTTGACATGAGAATGTGCTTCTTCAATGTCGTCAACCTTAAAAGCAAAGTAGTTAGACTTATCAACCGTGAGGCTGAAGTCTTCATCGTCTAGGTCTTGAGGTGTAATAACGGTGCCACGAGTGTACGCTTTAACGGAGATTTCAGGCTCCTTAATAATGCGAACGGTGTCACCCATATTAGCAATTTCACCAAAATAATCAGAGTTGGTGATCTCTTCACATACAGATGACTTACGGAACGCAAGCTGCACCTGCTTAGAATAAATTACAGGACTAAATGCACCATTAGGTAGGTTGCCGTGTCCTGCTGCTGCTGAAAATGCCATAACATTAACTCCTTTAAACAGCTATCAGATGCTAACTCCAAACTTCCTGTAGAGGCTAATTAAAATAGGTGCGTTTAAAAATACATTTGGCCTAACGTATTATTAACGGGCTACTCGCTTTAGGTAAGTCTATAGATAAAATTGTAGTTGCTAAGGTGTATAAACTACACCAAAATAGTGGGTAGGCTAATGCGGCCACTTATTTTGATATAGTTATATACGGTTATTTATTAATGTCAACTATTATTAACGTGCTGAACCAGAAAGATCATATACAAACTTTCCTGAACGGATAGCTTCCATAATAGTATCTTGATTCTTTTCGTACTGTGTAGCTGACATCTTCTGAACGTCTGATTCTCTAATGACGCCCGAAGTATCTTCGGCTGTAGGCCGATTACGTGAGGCTTTGGTATCTACCATTTCAGCGGCGTCACTAGAACGCTTGCTTTTCTTTTTGGTATTAATACCTTTGTCTGCCTTATATAAATCAATGGCTCTGGCTGCTGATTTAGCATCATCGTCATTGTCGTACAGGGCTTGTTGAATCCAACGTGGCTGTTCTTCTGCCCACGTGTGGAAGTCATCGTCCTGCCTGATCTCATCGAAATCTGGGTGTAACTGTAGTAAAATAGTTTCTGCCTTTTGACGCTCTGCGTCTTCTTGCATCTTATTAATTTTAGTTACACGCTCTTCTAATTCTGTAGATTGTTCTCTTGCTTTCTTAATTGCAATCGTTTCTACGATGGCCGCTACGTCTGGATACTTAGACATCCACACATCAATCTCATCGTCTGATTTAGGTAGCTTCATCTCCTTTTTAGTGGCAGACGTAAGCTGTTCCTTTAATTCACTAATTTGAGACTGTAGGTCTTCCTGCTGTTTCTGTGTGTGTCTACGTAAGTCACCATATCTCTTTTTAAATGAACGCTCTTCAGCGGTAGTGGGTTCTGCTTCTTGTTCTTCTTCTTCTTCGGACACTTCACCCTTTTGTTGGCGTAGCATTTCTTCTAGTTCTTCTTCGTCCTTCTTAATACGGTCCTCATTGGAATACGGACGACTAATAAAGGCTTTCTTTTTTTCTACCTGTACGGTATCTACTTCAGACATTATATTTCTTTCTCTGGGGCCACCGTAGCCTACTGTGTAGGGGGATGAGTAGCCAGCAAATTAGTCTGTTTAAGTGTGACTATCACTATCGGGAACCTAAACCCCCTCTTTTCTTTCTCTTTCTTCCGCCTCTTTTTTTGTTTCGTGGTTTACGCTTGATTAATCCTCCTTTAGCTATACCTTCTGGACCACCATCTTCTCCTTCTCCTTCTCCATCTGGACCACCAGTATCGTCTCCGTCAGCATCATTATCCGTTCCGCCTACAGCACCCCCATCTGCTTCTGGGCCGTCATCTTGATCGGGACCACCACCATATTCTTGATCGCCAAAGCTAGGACTAGGACTTTGGTTTGGACTTGGTTCATTTTGACCGCCCGGAGGACCTGCAAGACCTTCTGATCCACTAGGATCAACATCCACTGCGCCAACGGCAGCAGCCTCAGTACCTATTTGGTTAATAGAATCTTGTTTTTGTTTAGCTTTATCAAGGTCTTTTGTACTAAGTGGGTCTGCTACAACTTCCCAGCCAAAGTCGTTGTTCCATCCATATGTTGCACCGAGCGGTCCTGCTACAGAATATCCGGGTACTCCCATAGAAGTTACACCAACAGCACTAACAGCGGGGTCTACTGTAGGGTCGTAACCTGTAACATTACTTATAGAGTTAAATGCAGCAAGGGTGTTTATGTCTGCAATTTCTGCCGGGCTTAAAGCTGCAAACTCAGCTTTCATAGCCAATGCTGCATTTGCCGCTCTGGCTGCGTCTATTCGACCTATATCTTGTAAATCTCGAAAACCCTTACTTATAGTAGGACTAAGCGCAGATGCTCCCCTCATAAGCCCACTAACAATGCCTGTTGATGGGGTCATTGCAAAACTAGTAGCATAACCAACAGCGTCTAAAACACCACGCCCAACAGGAGTGTCTAACATTTGACCTAATCCGGCAAGAGAGTTTACACTAGCTGTACTAGCATTACCCGCTAGTTCACTTACTGATCCTATACCGGGTGTAGCACTAGAAAGATCAGATGTTCCTCCTCCATCTGGTACATCACTTTGACCAGACTTTGTGGAAGCTCCTTGAGCTTGTTGTGGTAGCTTATTTCCATAAAATGTATCTAATATGTTAGTAGCTAGACTAGCCTGTTCTGGTTTTTTATTTTTAAAAGCATCAGGTAAAAAACTTTGAATATAGTCAGAAGTAAGACCAGAAAAACCTTTAAAACTATCAAATGTAAAAGCAGGCTGACTAAAGCTACTAGCTGTTATAGGTTTTCCTGATGCAAATTGTTGCCCTGCTGTTGTAGCAGCATTATTATCAAAAGGGTTAGTTCCCTGCCCTCCTTGAACAAAGGCACCTGCATTAGCTTCTAAAGTATCTTCTTCGCCACCTTCTAAGCTTTCTAAGTCGTCAGGTTCAATAACCTCAATATCCTCAATTGTAAAAGGTGGACCACCTGCATTAAATAGTGTGTCGTCTGGTAATGTTTTTCCTTCATCTGTACCAAATTGACCCATAGCCTCCATTTTCTTGTAGCCCATTTTAGCTTCATCTCGAAGCTTCATAAAATGCTCAACACCAAAATAACGAACAACGTCAGCAGGAACTACCATCTCACCTTCACTAAGCATAGCAGGCTGGTCATCACGTACTTCTTTTTCCGTGCTACCTAATGGTACATCATTGCCGGATACGGGATCAACTTCACCACCCTCTTCAAATAATTCCATTTGTTTGTTCATAGTCAATCCTCCGTCATTAAATTTTGAAGTGTATTCAAGCTTTCCCGATGCTTTTTTATTTGTTGGGTTAAAGCTTGCAGAAGCTTTAAGACTATCGTTTCCAAAAATATTTCTTAAAAAACCAGAAGCGTTAAATTCTCTAAACTTTCCTGCCTCAGCGTCATAGTTTAAGCCAACACTGCCCCCAATGTTTTCATCTTTATTTTGCTTACTATAAAACGCACCTACATTAGTACCCCTATCTTTAAATGTCTCTTCAGGAGGTAGCCCATATTTGTTTTGTAATTTTTCAGGGAATAAAACTTTACCCTTAGTGCGCCTAACTCTACCCTCGAAACGAATTGTGTTATTGTTCGGGAGCCTAATTTCTGCGCCCCCTTCAACATTAAAGGTGTTATTTTTTGTAAATATGCCATCCTGATTTTTTGGTGTTTTAGATTTTACATATCTTGCAAATACATCAGTAGGAACAAAAGCAACATCATCCCCTAAACCAATAGCAAAAAAATCTTTTTCACCTGCTTCAGCTTTATCCTCACTCAAGTAATTAATCCCTCTTAACTATATTATCCAAAGACTTTAATTTTCTAAGTGCTTGAATGTAGCCCTGCGCTCTTTGTACACCAACAGAACACTCAGATTGTTCTAACACTTTATGCTGCTGTTCTATGTGATAATCTAAATACTCTACAAAATTAGCCCACAGGTGGGGGTTGCTGACCAGCGCTTTGAGGCGCTCCGCCTTCTGCTGGCTGTTGTTGTTCATTACCTGAGAATCCTTGTTCTTGTGGTCCGGGTGCCATACCTACACCAATGTTTCCACCACCTGCACCCGTTGGGTCTTGAGGATTAGCTCCTGCTGGAGCGCCCTGTTGTGGCGGTGGTGGCTGAGTTGCTTGCCACGCCTTCATCATCTCTGCCTGAAGTGCTGCGTCACCCATATTGTTGACAACCTTTTCAGGATCAAGATCAAGTGATCTGGCAATCTCAGTAATAATATAATCCATTTTTGCAAAAGGTGCAAGTGCTGGATTGCTAGTAACTTGAATAAATTGCATGAGGCGTTGACTACGTACTTCATTAGCCATCAGACTTTCTGTGCCACGTGCCTTAACTTCAAGATCACCCTTAATATCTTTATCAAAAGAGAACTGCATATTAAACTGGAATAGACCGTCACCAAGAGGCTTTAATAGGTAGTCGTCTACATTCTTAATGACGTTCTTAATACTGCCTGCTGCTGCGCCCATAAGCATACTAATACCACTAGCAGTTCTACCTACACCCGACACACCTGTTTGTCCGTGCGCGAAAGAAGGAAAGCCGGTGCTTTCATCAGCAAGCTGTCTAGCTTTATCAAATAGCTGTAGGTTTTCACCCGCAACATTTGGAAACTTAGTACCAAAGATTGCCTGTCCGGGCGCACCACCCTGACGACGAAACACTTTACCGGGATAAACACTGAGGTCTTGACCCGGCGTTAGATTAGTTTCGTCTACTTCAATAAGAAGATTGCCAGACAGTACAGCATTATCTACTGCCATTCTCATAAAGCCATTCATAAGAATTTGTGTGTCTTCCATATTTTCAGCAATGCCTACACCAAAGAAGCTGTATGGATTTAATTCATACGGTGCTGCCATATATGGAATACGTACAGGCTTAAACGGATTAATTACAAGACGAATAACTTGACCATTAACTGTCCAGATATTAGCTTGCACTTGATCTGCATCTGCAAGTTCTTCTGGAATATCTATGTCTTCATCATCAAGAAGGTCTGTATCAATTACACCCCAATACTCTAAAACCTCAAAACGATCAATGCTATGTGTTTGTTCATAATCAGCAAGATCATCTTCCCACCATTCTTTTACGTAGGATTCACCCTGCTCAATACACTGGTCAATGACGTTACCTCTAAAGAGAGGCCGCTTTTTAAGGTTAAGTAATTGGCTGCGGCTCATCTTATGACGCTCTACGACGTACTGAGCTTCTTCCATATTGTTTGCATCTGGGTCTGGATAGAAGTTCCAGACACTTACATGACCAATTTGAGGTACAGTTTTAATGGTTGGTGTGTACGTACCCTCATCATCCCAGTTTGCGTATTCTTTATTTACAGCAAATGGACCTTTTAGTACACCTGTACCAAATAACGCCATTTCAAAAGATGTACTGCGAAGATGTTTAGAAGCATTACATTCTTGTAATTGATCCATAACTTTCTTCTGCATTTTCTTTGCTGCAACCATAGCAGGATGAAACGTAATAGCTGACGGCGTTGTACCCGGACCTTGTTTAAGACCTTTTACATCATTTAACTTTTCTTCCATAGAACCCAACATTAAAGAGTTTAATGTAGCACCAGCCGGAAGTTCTTTACCATCACCGGCAAAACCATACGGGCTATCTTGTTCTACTGGACCTTCTTCTTTAAGTTCATCAGGAAGCGACGGATCAAAGTGTACCGTGTCTTCTACACCTTCGGGTAATACTGTAGGATCAATAGTAATAGGAAAACGCTGATTACCAAATAGTACATCTACAATTTGACCATATGCTGCAAGTGTTTTAGTTTTAGTAATTTTAATAAATACACGAGATTTTTCTGTTTCCATAAACTGAACGTCAGGACCATAAATGCCTCTGTAATTACGATAAGATTTTAACCAGCGCTGCTCTTCCGTAAAACGGTAGGTTTTAGCCTTTTCGTATTTGTCATTAATATACCTAAGAATAGGCGTATAACCGTAGTCTACTTCATCTACGTTATCCACATCTTCTGCTGCTACGCCTATCTCTTCGATTAGAAAATCGTCTTCTTCAATAGCCATTTATAATTCCTTTAATATCCAAATACAGCATCGGCTGGTGTATGAGTATTTCTGGGCATCTGTGTATCAAACTCAAAAATACTAAAGCGTGGTCTCGACATTATACCGTAACGTAAAGCATCATACAAGTGATCTTCTGAGTGAGTATCAATATCTTCAGGGTTTTTCTTGTCAATAGGCAGGGCAGGTAATTGGGATACCATATTTGTACAATTATTAAAAAAGATTAATCTAGGTTCTTCTGTAAACTCATCTACCTGAAGCCTACGATGAACTTCGTTTTTACCTGCTACTCTACTACCTTTACTGCGATCAGACGGCCTCCAACGACAGCCCTTACTAATCATTTGTTCCGCCAGCGAAGGTCCAGTATCACCTCTTTTATGCCATAAAGAGCTATCAAGAACACCATATCTAATATTTCCATCTTCTGCTTCTAGTTCTAATACCATATCAGCTAAGTCTGTAGCTAATACTTTAGATACGTATAATTCTCTGTATACAATTAGTTGTTCATCTGGGCTTACGGCAAACCATAACACGCCACTATATGAACCGTAGCCATAGTCACAAGCACGAAACTTAACCCAATTATTTGGTATGTCAAATGGCTCAACGACATGAAGGTTTCTATTAAATTCCGTAAACGCTGCACCTTCTTTAATGTCCCAATCGCCGTCTAGTAGCTGTCTTTTTTGTTGCTCCGGCAAAGAAAGAAGCATTGCTTCATAATCACCGCTTTCAGCTAGATACGGATTATCCATTAGTTTAGCAGGTATAAACCTTCTTTTAAATAAAGGCTTTCCTGCTTTAGCATGACCTGCCGGATAGTTTAAGTCTTCACCCGTTTCAATATTAGTAGCTACAAATCTGCTGTTTGGTGGTGCAGGATCAAGAAACATTTTCTTAACCCAATGATGCCCTCTGCCGCCCGGATTGGTTGTAGCCCGCATGTATACAGGTAAATCTGGAGCAGTGGACCGTAGACGAGATCGCATGTAGTCCCACGCATAAGGTGTAGCCCACTGAGTCAACTCATCAAAGCCTATCCAGCTAAATGCTAGACCCTGATAACGCAATACGTCTTCATCTCTATCCAGATAAGACATCCACAATCGCGCACCGGAAGGCGCAGTCCACTGCATTTTTCTTTCGGACCACTTAATGCCCGGAACTGCTTTAGGATACATCTCTTGAGACTTAAAAATAAGTTCTCTAAGTTCTTCCGTTGTATGTCTAAGCAATAGCCCACTGAAATCAGGGTGGGAAAAATAACGTACAGGATCAGCTAACATAGCGAAAGACTTGCCACCGCCTGCTGCACCACCATACAATACTTCTCGTTCTGCTGCCTCTAAAAACTCTGTTTGAGGGCCATCATTAGGTTTAAATACAGCATTTTGTTCTACAGATTCAGGTGGTTGATGTGCTACAGAAGACTCAATCTTTTGCGGGTTCTTCAGTAGCTCCGCTGCGTGTAGTGTCTGTTCGGGCGTCGAGTCTTTCTTTTTCAAGTTCTTCCGCTTTGGCGAGCGTCTCTTCGACATACGCTGCCCACTTGCGGAGGCTATTAGCTTTGTTTTTACGCTTTCGCTCATTTCTTACCCGTTTCATTAATCCTACGTGTGATATGTAGCGACCCGTTCTTGTGCTTAACCAATTGGATACTTCTCTGTAAGAATACTTCTTTAAGTGTTTCTTTGCTTCCGACAACGCATTTAGTTCTGTTTCAATAGGAAGTAAAACTTTATCGTCGTCTTCATCTAGCTCATAGCCAAACGGTACTGTTCTAGCTATACGTGGTATAGGAACCCATTCACCGTCTTCTTTAACGTCAAGTGGTTGTGGTAATTTCCAACTTCCAATACTACGTTGTAATGCTTTAGTCGTCATCGTCCTCAATTACCGCTTTAGGTGGTAGAATAAATACACCACCAGAGCTTTCTACTTGCATTTTTTCTGACTTAATGATGCCGCTTCTGTCTAGTAGGTCTTTGGCAGCGTTGAGCTTGTCACGAATACCTAACTCGGTAGGGTCGTCAATACCAGAAATAATAGCATATGCAGCTTTAGGGGCGTTATGTGCCATAAAGTTTTTAGTGGCTTCAATAATCTCATCCTTAATGCCAGCCGTAATTTCTGACAGTACGGTATTAGGTGAGTATCCAGCCAACTGTTTAGCTGCATATAGATCACCTCTAGCATCACCAAATAGAACATTAATAAAAGCCTGTTGTTTTTCTGTTAAGTTTTTAGCCATTACGCCACGCCCTTTTTATGCTTCTGACTTTTAGGCGGACTCTTAGTACTGCCGCCTTTACCAGACCAAAAAACTTTGTTCGCCCAATACGCAGCAGACGTTGGGCCTTTTGCAATATTTTTACCGTGACGCGCTTTAAAAGATTTACGAGCTTCTGGAGAATAGTTATGACCCATCTTTTGATCGCCAAAGCGTATGATTTTAATTTTTCCATCGTCCCTCACTGCAACAATAGCTTTTTTTGTAGGGTGTTTAGGTGTGCGTTTAGGCTTACTTAAACCTGACAACCCATATCTTTTTAGCTTTGCTTTTTCAGATTCACTTAAAGACATTAACTTTCCCTAATTATACGTATTTTATTTTAGTTGTCAACTATTACTTACCAAATAGCTTAGTAGCACCCCTAATACCAAAGCTGGCAGCAACTACACAGCCTAAAGAATACTGATACCATTCAGGCATAGACTGTAGTTGCTCAAAGCCTCGTTGTACGATGTTTTCCATACCCGGAACAAAAGCTAAAATCATTGGTACACTAAAAATAATTGTAAGATATTCATCTTTCCAGCTATTCTTAGTACCTTCAGCCATAATACGCTCCCACCCACTTTCGTGTGTGGCTGCTTCTACCATAACTTTGGCTTTAGCCTCTGCTTGCGCTACCTTCATAGCGGTATTTGCTTTTTTTTCTTCTACACTACCCTGTAGCCACGTACCAACAAGCCCAGCTACAGGTCCAATTAGAGCGCCAATCATAGTGGTTGTCCTTTACCTTTAACGATAATAGCAATCTTTTGACACGTAGCGTGCCAACCTCTATACTCGTTGTCTTTTAAACCCTTTTCTAAAAGAGGTACAACCTCTTCATACGGTGGGCATTCTTGTACAATCCCAGACTTTACATTATAATTACCGTTATTAAGCATAATAATGACTGTAAACAGTAATGCTTCTACAAATTGCTGGTTCATAATAAATCTCTACTTTGTCTTTTTACTGGCCTCAACAACAGGAGGGCTAGCTTTTTCGGAGTTGCCTAAATACAAACCGAATGCAGCAGTAAGTGCGCCAGTCATAACACTAAGCATACCTGCCTGCTCCATAGTAGGTGCATCAAGTGCCATAAACCACTCAATAACACGGAAATTCATAACAATTAAAGCTAGCATCATAATACGTGGTATAATGCGCCAACTATCTAGCTGTGCTGCTTTCATTATCTACCCTGCCCCCTATATGTTTGTTTTGCATTAGCTTGTCTGCTATGCAAGTTAGGTCTTTTAGCGTGTCTGTTTTTTCTACGGATACGCTTTTGTAGCGTAATAGTCTTTTCTAAAATCTTACGCACGGTACTTTCTTACTTTCTTTGCTATACTTTTAGGTTGTTTGACTACTTGCTTACCAGCAGCAGTACCTTTACGTTTAGCTGCTGTAGTTCTAGCATACTCTGAAGGTGTTAAAGCAGCAATAGCTTTTTTAGGTAGGTATCGCTCACCTGTTTTAGAAGAGGGCTTACCAGACTTAGTTGTCCACTTTTGTTTTGTCCAATCTCTTAAACTTTTCTGTGACTTCTGTAGTGCCATTATCTAATACGTCCCTTACAACTAGCTGCTTAATAAATTTAGCCCCTATGATTTCTACAATAGTTTGATAACTAGATTTAATATCTTGTTGCTGTAGCTGCATAATCTTTTGGGCATCAATAAGCTTGACTACTATTCCCTCTAGTCTTTTATGTTTTTCATCTAGGTCTGAAGATAATTCGTTCTGTATCCAGTTATTCTGTTTCCATATGAAATAACCAAAAGCTATTGTCATTGTAACAGGAATACCAAATGTTTCCAGTATATTTAGTATGTCCATTCATATCCCTCTCCAAAAAATACAAACGCCTGTTACATGACTTTAGGCTACTTCTTTTTTAGTCCGCCGCCGCGCATTTTTGCTACTGGCTTTTTCATTCCGCCCCGCATCATCTTTGCTGCTGGCTTCTTTACTGCTCCGCCCCGCATCATTTTCTTTTTGCCCATTGCTCGTGGTTTCATTGCCATTTCGTTTAGTCCTTCTGTTAATAACTAATTCCTGATACTCGTCTTCAGGATAGACTTTGTAGTAATCCAGCTTTTCTAACTTTAAGCTAGCGTCGTCTACTTGAGATAGTGACTGTATGAAGACCATACAGTATTCATCCTTTACGGAACTCTCCCAACTGTGTTCGTATAAAAAATCTAATTCGGCTTCTTCTGCACCAAACTCAGGATGAAATCCCATAATGTGCAGATCGTGTTTAGCTAGTAGGTTGTTTCGTTCCTCACACCATGTACTAAACTCTTGCATATTCGGTATAGTAAAAGAGGCACATATTGTTAAGTCATACGCATTATCTGCAAATTCATTGCACTGTCTTAGTGTCTCTTTATATATATTCTTAGTTTCTACTATTTTCACTTTATTATCTTGCCACGCTTTCTTTGCATAGGGGCAGGCAGGCAATCCATCTAAATGCGGGTTAGGAACTTCTAAGACATTCATAGACCACTCACGCAGGTCATCCGCGATAGATGTAGCCATTACGACTTGTAGCCGCCTCCAGCCTTCTTATATTCGCTCGCTAGTAGTTGAGCTTTTCTAGCTGACCACTTTCCGGCTGGGCCACCTTTTCCACCAGCTTTAATTCTATTAAATAGTCTTTTACGTAGGGCTGGCTTAGTGTAGTTACCCGCCTCATTAACACGAGACTTTGATTTAGGTTTAGCTTTTGCTGCCATTATGCACCTGTAAATGTAAACTGTGCAGGCTCTTCTTCTACCGACACCATAACTTCAAAGTCTGTTGGGTTAGCAGAGAAAGCAACAATCTTGTCGCCAGCGTGCATAAAGAAATAACCACCGTTAACTAAGTTTAATAGTGTGTTACCTGCAAATGAAGTATCTTTAATAATATAGTGATACTCATTATCTTCAGCATGATAAAACTGGACACTGCATGTCCGTGTACTGTTAGAGCTATTAGACAAATGTAAAAAACGTACAGTACCATTATAGTTAGGAGGGCATGTATAAACTACGTCAGCACTGCCTGATGCAGAGGAAGACGTAAGTGTTAGGCCCGTTGTGTGGTACTTATACGTATTTTGATTTGGCATTAGTACTTCTTATACTTTCTACCGTCCCAGTCAAATATAGCGCCCTTTTTAGCAGCCGCATAAGCATCCCGAAAACTTTGAGCTTCTTCAGAATCTTTTTTATACTTTTTGTATCCTTGTTTATTTGTGCTAACAGGGGTTGTGGTTGCTGACGCAACAGACGCCGACGTACTTCCCATTAGACTATCTGGTCTACGTGGAGGTAGCCTAAAGGGAACTTTACTTGCCTCTACATTACGAGGGACTAATTGATCTGGCCCATCAGGCTCTCGCGCAGACAGCAACTGCTTTGGTCCATCAGGTTCTCGTGCAGGCGATAGGCTCTCCCTACGTGGAGGTAGCCTAAAAGCCTGACGAGTTTCAGAAGGTTCCGCCTGTTCTTGTAAAGTAAACGGACCCCCAGAACCTTCAACCTGACCTGATTGACCTGCTTCAGCAAAAGAAGGGGTAGTTGCTGAAGCAACGGCACTATCAGGCCGACGCGGTGGCAAGGTTGTCCTACGTGCTTCAGCTTCTAGACTAGCTTCTTCCATTCTGCTTTTTTTAGTATTTTGACTTAATAAAGCTTTTGACCTTTCATCTGCTGCTATAGAAGCTACAGGCTTAGGAAGAGGCTCTGCTCCTTTTGCATCAAAATAACTTTTTTCAAAGTTTGCTGAGCCACCATACTGTTTTAAAACTTTGTCTAGCGCATTTTGATATTGTGTAAAAGCAGTCATGTTTGCTTGATTAGCAACAGGCTCACCCTGTTTTTCGTGGTCCTCATCATAATACTTAACGTTCTGTTTTAGAAGGCCAAGTAAAGTCATAGTTGTTACAGGGTTAAGCTCTGGGGTTGCCATCGTTACTTCGTTTTCTTGGTTGAAAGAATCATACCACCTTTACGGTAATCACGCTTACTAAAACGAGAGTTGGCCTGTCCTACAGAACCACCACGTGAATGCCTGCTGGGAAGTTTTGAACTTTTAATCTTTGGCCCTTTATCAGGCCTTTTTTGTAAAGCAAATAGCTCTGCTGCCCGTTTTTGAGTAATGGCCCGTCGAATTAAAGCAGAATTAATCAAATCTCTTCGGCGATTTTCAGTTAGACCATCCCAGATTTTTTTGTCAGTAATTACTCCAGTATTCTGATTAAAGCCGTCACCCTTTGCTGCCTCTCTTCGTTTAGCAGCAGCAGCCCTTTGTGCATCCGATTGGGTCTGTCGGCTTTTAAGTGTGCGGCCTGCCTGCCGATTTGCTGCTCCTGCATCCATTTTATTACGGTATTTTATTAGTGCCTTCAGATCAGTTTTATCTTTTGCGCTTAACTTACCGGCACGATCAGCATTCTCAAGCTCAACAATCTTTTTGTCAAGCTGTGTTGGCGTAGGCAAAAAGGCTGGACGATCTTTGCCAGCATTAACTTTACCGGATGCACCTTCTTCAACCTGTCGCATAGCTTTTGCATCACTGCCGTCTGCGGATTTAACACCCGGAGTAGGAACACTAAACTGACGCGCAAACATTTTAGAGGTTGCAGCATTAACGGGTGGGTTGTTTTTTGCTTTTGCCGCTGCCGCTGCTTTTGCCGCTGCCTCTGCTTTTGCCGCTGCCTCTGCTTTTGCTTTTGCCGCTGCCGCTGCTTTAGCCCTAAGCTCCTTCCCACGTCGCTCATCAAACTGGCGCGGGGTTAGTTTTGTAGATTTTTTCATCGCTGATTTAAGAATACTAGTTACCATAATTAATTTCCTTATTTAAAAAAGAGACTAGACCGCAGATCAGTATGGCCCCGTGCTAGTTTCTTACGGGTACTAGGCTTTGGCTTGCGCTTAGACTTAACCACCCCACCTGAACTATAGGTGCTTGTTATATTTTGATTAACATTCTCCAAGAGATTTATAAAACCATCCTCTAGTTTAGCAGAACGTTCTAGCGTTGAAACAGCTACACCACTAAGATTTTTATTATAGTACGTACCAAAGTTAGAGATAGGAGGAGTACCGGGCAGCTTTAAAGTTATATTATCTTTTATAGCTTTTTTTATGTCCGTTGTGCTTTTCTGTCTAGCCATAGTTACGTACTTTCTTTTGTTGATCTAAATTTATCTACAGATTCTTCGATATCATTAAGGCTAAACG
>Ga0208643_1001218_pt1 | contig 14957 bp, 28 predicted proteins | sample VirMetDEL_Nov_12_FD_184516 | JGI IMG/M metagenome (GOLD analysis project Ga0208643, IMG submission 184516) | Aqueous microbial communities from the Delaware River and Bay under freshwater to marine salinity gradient to study organic matter... | ecosystem: Environmental > Aquatic > Marine >... | reverse complement strand
TTTGTAATTATCACAGGAGATAGTCCAACGACTGCGTTGATATCTATGAAATCTACTCAATTAAAAATTAGTAGAAAATGGAATTCAATGATGTCGGGTATTAAACTAAAAGGTAAGAACGGGTTATTTACACCGGCATCTTTTAGCCATATTTACAGACTAAAAACCACACAGATGTCTAACGACAAAGGTACATGGTTTGGTTGGGATGTAAGTAAGGCAGGACCCATAACGGACACAGGTCTTTACCAGCAAGCAAAAACGTTTAGTGAAAGCATTTCTAAAGGAAGTGTAAAAGCTAAACATGGTGAAGAGAAACCGAAAGGGTCTCAATCTCACTTCTAAGTTCCTTAATTGGAATCATGCATGAGTAGGCCGCCTGGGAGACTGCGCGGCCTACACACAGATAATTATGAATGGATATGTAAAAATATTTAATGGCTATAGGCATGCGTATGGTATCGCAGATTGGAGCAACGCTACCGTAGACCCAGAAAGCGGAAAGAAAAAACCAGACTACAGATGGACCTACGAAGAGTTCACTGATCAAATTTATCAAGACCATTTAACAGGTGAGAAATCTGTTGGTGCACAGCCTACAAATGAAAACGGTGATGCTAAGTTTGGCGTTATCGATATTGACCCTAAAGAATACGAAGGCTTTAACAAACAATTTTATCTAGAAACAATACAAAAATACGATCTACCTCTTATACCTATAGAATCTAAAAGTGGTGGCTTACATCTATATTTATTTATGGCAGAGTTTGTGCCATCAACATTAGTTGTATCATTCTTAAGTAATCTATTACCTTTATTTAATTTAAAACCTGACTGTGAGATATTTCCTAAGCAGACACAACTGACAAAGGATCCGGAAACGGGGATATTAAAACCAGGACAGTTTATTAATCTACCATATTTTGAAAGCAAGAAACGTAGAGCTATCAATATGGATGGCACATTCTTTACACTAGAACAATTTATAAAAGTAGCAGAAGCTAATCTAACTACAGCAGAAGATTTAAAAAGAATTACAGATGAAATGGAATCTAAATCTATGGAAGGTGTTGACGAAGAGTTTACAGAAGGTCCACCTTGTTTAGCTTTACTATCTAAAGTTACAAATAAGACTGGCTTTGATGGTAAAGATAGATTTATGTACAACTATCATGTCTTTGTAAAAATGAAGTATCCTGACAGCTGGCAACAAAAAGTAAAGAATGCACCTGTAAAATATTTTGAGACTGTGCATGCAAATGCGTGGGATCAACAAACACTAAACGCAAAGCTTAGATCATGGAACAAATCAGAAAAAGGTTATACATGTACACAGAGTCCTATCAGTGAGTATTGTAAGAAAGGTATATGCGTAAAGAAAAAGTTTGGTGTACTTGCCGGATCTAAAGGATCTTATCCTGTACTAACTAACCTAAGAAAAATAGACATTGATCCAGATCCAGAATATGAATTTGATGTAACTAGACCAGATGGTATTGGTAAGGCGACAGTGCATTGTAAGACTGTAGAACATGTTACAGATCAGCGAAAGAGACGGAATGCTATCACAAAACATGCAGGATTTCCACCACCAATTATTAAAGGTCAAGAAGATCAAACTGTATTAGAAGCATTATTTAAAACACAGAAAACAATTAATCCTCCTATCGGTACATCACCTAAAGAAAAACTACACGACTTATTACATGCAAAAATTAACGGACCTAAAGCTATGAATGATGCTAGCTTTAAATCAGGTACAGTTCTAATAGAAGAAGGCTATGCTTATTTTAAATTTGATAAATTCTACGACAGACTAAAAGCAAAGAATTGGAAACACGGTGAAGATAAGACAGGTGTTATGATGAGAAAGACATACAAAGAATGTGACATCGACTTTCTAGATCAAAAAAGATTTCCTGCAAAAGAAAAAGGTAAATACAATACACCTACAAAGAATGTAGTAATGATAAACATAGAACAGTTTGAAGAAGTACCTATACACCATACAAAATTAAAACATGAAACGGAGATAATGTGATTAGAAAAATACTCGGGCCTCCCGGAACAGGGAAGACAACTAAACTGTTAAACTATGTGAAAACATTTTACAAACTAGGCACACCCTTACACAAGATAGGTTATTTTGCATTCACAACAAAAGCTGCGGACGAAGCTAAGAATAGAATGTTAGATTATCACACAGCATTAGAAGCAAAAGATATTCCATACTTTAAAACATTACATGCATTATGTTTTGCAGAGTTAGGACTAAAGAAAAGTAATGTCATGCAAGAAGAACATTACGAAGATATTGGTAGTGAAGTGGGTATAGAAGTTACCGTTTACACAAACGGAGAAGAGAAGACAGGCTTTGTAGATTCTGATAGCGAATACTTTAACATTATCAACGCAGCAAGGATCAAGGAAATAGATGTTATTGATGAATACAATACAGATTTATATTCTGAAAGCATCGATAAAAGATTATTAAAAATTTTAAAAGATGAGGTTGACAATTATAAAAAGTCTTACAAGTTAGTAGACTTTACCGACATGATCGAAAGATTTAATGAGTCTAATTTGTGTCCAAAGTTTGACGTAGTTATTATTGACGAAGCACAAGATCTATCGCCAATACAATGGAAAATGTTTGACATATTAAAGTCACAATCTAAACACATTATTTTAGCAGGCGATGATGACCAAGCCATTTACGGTTGGGCCGGAGCAGATGTTCACAGATTTCAGAAAGAAAAAGCAAAAGACATAGTTTTGCCACAATCTTACAGAGTGCCAAAAGCCGTGCAAACACTAGCTAATTGTATACTAGAACGTATACCAGAGGACAGAAAGTTGGTCAAAATATGGCAACCACGTGATGAAGAAGGATCTGTACAAAGAGTTACGTCAATAGAAGATGTGCCCCTTGAACAGGGAACATGGTTAATTCTAGGCAGAACACATTCTAAACTTAGATCACTACAACAACAGCTACATGACAGAGGTATCTATTACGAATACAAAAATAGAAAAAGTTATAATGAAAGATTGTTTAGAAACATTTTAAATTACGAACGATGGCGTGAAGGTACGCTGTTATCAATTACAGAATGCAGAGATCTATTTGAATTTTTAAATAAACCTTTTGACCACACAGATGAAAGACTTTATGATTTAAACGAATTTGGCTACAGCATTACACAAAGATGGTATGAAGTGTTTGAGACACACCCAGAGGACACTTTATACATAAGATTAATGAGACAGAACGGAGAAGAATTATCTAAAGCATCAAGAGTAAAACTATCTACCATACACGCAGCAAAGGGTGGAGAAGCAGAGAATGTTTTACTTATTTTAGATAACACAAAAAAAATAAGAGATGCGGTAGAGAAGGACCAAGACAAGAGAGAAGAAGAACACAGAGTTTGGTATGTGGGTGTAACACGTACAAAACAAAACCTATACATTATGGAAGCAAAACAGGAGAGAAACGGATATGACATCTAAGAAAAAAGAAAACCCATACTTAAAACAAGTTTCGGGAACACATTACATGTACATGGCCATACAGCCAGCAGAGTTTATAAACAAGAATAAGTTGCAATTTGCGGAGGGGAACGCTATAAAGTACATATGCAGACATGCAGTGAAAGGAAAAGCAGCCGACATAGAAAAAGCAATACACTATCTAGAAATGATACTGGAAAGAGATTATGAAAATACCAAAGTTTGAAGCACAGACTGAGTGGAATATTCCTACAGAATTTCCAGATCTTAGACAGGTTGATGAGATTGCAATAGACTTAGAGACAAGAGATCCAGATCTTATAAAGAAAGGATCAGGAGCTGTGATTGGTAACGGAGAAGTTATAGGTATAGCTGTTGCTACATCACATTACAAAGGATACTTTCCTATTGCACACCAGGGTGGTGGCAACATGGATAAGAAAAGAGTTTTGTCTTGGTTAAAAGATGTACTCGAAGCTGACAGTACAAAAATATTTCACAACGCCATGTACGATGTTTGCTGGCTACGTGCTATGGGTTTTAAAATTAATGGTGACATTGTAGATACAATGATAGCCGCAGCAATTACAGATGAGAATAGATTTAGATACGATCTTAATAGTTTGTCATGGAAGTATTTAGGTTTTGGTAAGAACGAAGCTGCGTTAGCAGAAGCTGCAGCAGAGTGGGGTATTGATCCTAAGTCAGAGATGTACAAACTTCCGTCATTACACGTAGGTTCTTATGCAGAACGAGATGCCGAAGCTACGTTTGGTTTATGGCAAGAGATGAAAAAAGAAATTATACACCAGGATTTAGAAGATATATTTGATTTAGAAACAGAACTATTTCCGTGTCTAGTTGACATGAGATTTAAAGGCGTCAGGGTAGATGTAGAAGGCGCACACAAAATTAAAAAAGAACTTATAGAACAAGAACATAAATTACTTTACGAAATTAAAAGAGAAACAAACATCGACACACAGATCTGGGCAGCTAGATCTATATCAGAAGTGTTTGATGTATTACGATTAGAGTATCCAAGAACAGATAAAACACAAGCTCCAAGCTTTACCAAAAACTTTTTACAGGAACATAAACATCCTGTCGTGAACATGATTGCTAAAGCTAGGGAGATAAACAAAGCACACACAACATTTATAGATTCTATATTACGTTATCAGCATAAAGGCAGAATACATGCAGAGATTAATCAGCTAAGATCACAGACAGGTGGCACAGTGACAGGTAGATTTAGTTATCAGAATCCTAACCTGCAGCAAATACCTGCAAGGAACAAGGATCTAGGACCTAAGATAAGAAGTTTATTTATTCCAGAGGACGGTTGTAAGTGGGGATGTTTTGACTATTCACAACAAGAACCAAGACTCGTTGTACACTACGCAGCTTTGTATAAGTTGCCCTCAGTCTATGATGTTGTTGATGCATACGAGAATGATCCTAACTCAGACTTCCACCAGACTGTAGCTGATATGGCTGACATACCTAGATCACAGGCCAAGACGATCAATTTGGGTCTTTTTTATGGCATGGGTAAAAACAAATTACAGGCAGAGTTGGGTGTAACTAAAGACAAAGCTGCCGAACTATTTAATACGTATCATGCTAAAGTACCTTTTGTTAAACAGCTTATGGAGAAAGCATCTAACCGAGCACAGGACAGAGGACAGATAAGAACTTTACTAGGCAGACTATGCAGGTTTCATTTATGGGAACCGAATCAATTTGGTATGCATAAAGCCATGACACACGAAGATGCGTTAAGGGAACATGGACCGGGGATCAAGAGAGCCTACACCTACAAAGCATTAAACAAATTAATACAAGGGTCAGCAGCTGACATGACAAAAAAGTCAATGTTAGATCTTTACAAAGAAGGGATAATACCGCATATACAAATACACGACGAGCTTGATCTATCTATCGAGACAGATGCTCAGGCTAAAAAGATTATTGAGATTATGGAACACGCCGTAACTTTGGAAGTCCCAAACAAAGTAGACTACGAACACGGTAAAAATTGGGGAAGTATAAATGATTAATTATGGCTTACTTAAATGCAAACATTCCTGTAACATATGCTCAAATTAGGAGAGAATATTTATATGACCTTAAAAAACATCATGGTGAAGTTGAAGACTGCATTGTGTTTGGTATTACGGCTATTACTGGCCGTCCCATACTTTTTCATTGTATTATGGAAAATGGAGCTGTCTTCTATCGTCTACCGATATCTGCATTTATTCAAAGAGGCTTTGATCCAAAGAACGTTCCTAAACGTAGACTTGATGAGTTGGAGCTTTGGAATTGTTTCAGTTATTATCCTGCTGTTACTAGTTGGGATATCTTAGACGGACAATCTGGCAAATACATAGGTAAAGATAAAAAATGGCACAGTGGTGCTTATCTTTTTACGGTTGATTTTGCACACCCAGAGAGTAATATAGTAGATACAGATCATTCTGAAATTCCGCACGAACATAAGTGCGCACACATACTTGCCTTAGATGATGGTAATTATGCGGCACAGCCAAACAACAGACTAATATGGGACATACCATCTTTTACAGTTAAAGATGAGATTCCAGATTGGAAGGTGCAGACATCAGAGTGGAATGTAGAAGATACACGTAAATGGAAGACCGAAGATACGGACAACTTCTTTTACGAAATTGAGGAGAAAAAAAATGATTAATAAATGTAAAAATATTTGTTGCAAAGTTTGGGACAAAATTAAAGCTGGCTGGGAGTGGATCTTGTCAAGATTCAACAGGTAGTTTATGACAAAACAAAAACCTAAAAGTAAATTAGAGTGGTTTAAAAAGAATATTGTAATTGTTCCTGTTGTTGCAGCAATTATAGCAGGAACATTTACATCGGTAAGATATGTATTATCTTTAACAGATACTATTACAGCTAACCAAGAAACCATTATTAAAATGGAGTCTAAACTAACTAGCTCCACAGCAGATATTAACGACCTTAAACAAAGATTGTCCGCAGCAGAAGCAACGTGGACAATGGCAGAAAATTTATACAGACAACTAGCAGACACAGTAAGAGATCACACCTATGACCTTAAAGACCTTACGAGATAATTTATTATGGATTGCATTTTTTCTTTGCGTTGCAACTTATGTTCAAGCAAGAAATGAATATCTAAATGATTATAATACCTGTGAAAGAGGTCATTGGGAGACTTACACAGAACTTCGACAAAACGAATATAAATCAGGATCTAGTGCTGAATCTCAAAATCAAACACTAGGTTTTAGATTTCGTATGCCTCTAGGTGCTGTATGTGATGATGAATACATCGCAGAAATGCAGAAAAAAAATAAATTAAAGACACAACTTGAACTTATAAAAGAGTGTAAAAGAATACCTAATATTAGTCCTCCCCCTGTAGAATTTGCAGAATTATTTAACATGTGTAATAAATTAGGAGTTGTAAGATTTATAGATAAGAAACCAGAAGGTAGCCATTGGGATAATTTAAAGATACAATACTTAAAAGATAATCCAGATGTAGTTATCTTTGAAGGAGCAATGCCAAAATGAGGTTAAAAGAAAACACAGCTGTAAGCACAGATCTTAAAACAATTTTAGGTATCGTTACAGGTGTTGCTGTTGGAGTATGGGCCTACTTCGGTATTGTTGAGCAGCTCAACAAGCACGACACGCGACTAGAACTTATGGAGTCTGATCTTGAGAAAAATACAGAGTTTAGAATCAAATGGCCACGGGGAGAAATGGGATCGTTGCCCGCGGATTCTGAGCAATTCATGATGATTGAGGATCTTTACAAGACCACGGAAAAGTTAAGCAAGCATATTGAAAATATGGCATTGAACAAAGTAAATATACAATTTTTAAGAAAACAAATGGATAAAGTTTTAGAAGATATTGAAGAACTAAAAGATAAAAACAGAGATATGTATTACAACGGAAATGGAGCAAAACAATGATAGAGGCTGTTGTAGGATTATTAATGTTTGTATCAGGAGATATTAAAGAAGCACGTATACAAGAGTCGATGGGGACTTGTTTGAAGCACAAGCGCGAGGCGGAGAGACAGTACAGTAAAAATATAAGATATCAATGCTGGTCTGGTGAGGCTGAAATTGAATTAAATATTGATGGTTCAAAATCAATCAAAAAAATTCACATACAATAATGGAACCCATTTGTTATATATTTATTGTGTTATGGTTGGTTGGAATTAACAGCTAATGGAACCTTTTTTACCTTTAAATACTATAATAGCTTCAATTGCGGTATGTATAATAATGTACTATACTTTAAAGCGATGACAGGAAAAATTAGTATATTAAACACAGAGTTAGTGACAGGTCACTGTCCTAGTTGTCATTTAGACACTATCTTGGTTGGCATACAACAATCATTTTACAGGTGTACAAATTGTGGCGATGACATAGAGCAAAAAGTTAATGGTGTTATTAAATACATGAAAGTAGATAAAGACACTAAGATGAAGTTAAGGGAGCTAGACGAGACTAATGGCTAAGAAAAAAGCTTTATTTGGTGTTAATAACTACCATAAAAGAACACCTAAAAAACGTCCTGGTGTGCATACTAAACGACTAAACAAAAGAAAACCACACCGTAAAAAATATATAGGCCAGGGGCGTTGACAAGCATCAAATAATATCCTAGGATAAAATTAGAAAGGAGATATATGAAAAAAGTTACAATAGAAGCTACTAACATTAGTACAAAACAATGGAATACTTTTTTGATTGAGTTAAATTTAATGACAAAAGCATGGAAACCTTTTGCAACAATAAATTTAAAAGCAAATGGGTTGAACAAAGTTTTGACATGGGGTAGTAAAAAGGGCAAAGACTTAGAGGACTAATATGAAACCCATAATGATCACCTTGTTGTATTTAACTTTTGGTGGAGACATCAAGATGGATACGTTTGAAATACAAATGAGCTGTGATACATGGTTTCATCACAATGTAGTGGTGCACGAAAAAAAGAAAAAGACGCTTATGTCTAATCACGTGTACCATGAGTACAAAGGCAAGAAAGTTATAGGTTATATTTGTGGAGACGAACCTCCGCAATAATTAAGCAGAGTTAGCTACATCACATTTAAACGTGACATACAGTTTATTTTTGTTGATTAGTTTTTCACCCATTAAAGACATCAGTTGTTGTGTCTCTATCGTGCCTTGTTGCGCACATTCATACCAAGAATTATGTAAGCCTACGGCTTGCTCTGGCAAGCAATCACCATCTAATGCAGAACATATTTTTATTATAAGTAAAAATTTAGTCATTGACTCCCTATTGTATTTTCTATATAAAATCCTATATATGAAACTAACGAGAAAGGAGTATATCATATTATGACCGACACTACTAAATATAAAAATGTATCGCTGTCACATGACACATACAATTTAATAGATAAAATGAGAAAAAATAACTTAGTACCCAACACGGTATTAAGTAGAGCGCAAACCATAAACATTCTAGTGAATGAGAAAGCGAAGAAACTTAATGGCAAGCTCAAAGACAAATAAAGTAATATGCCCACGTTGTACCGGTAATGGCTATATACGCATACCTAACGAGGCAGTAGGCATAAAAAAAGAAGTAATTGCACAATGTACAATGTGCGAATCGGAAGGAGAGATAGATGTTAAAGATGATGCTTTATATTTTGATACTAACGGTTTGCACAAGTTGCAGTAAGACTATGGACCCAGGAGATCTGCTGGACCCCACAGGAACAATAATTAAACAGATCCTTACAGGAGGAAAGAAACAATGAAAATAGTAATGACAGTGTTAATGGCTTTACTTCTTACAAATTGCACGTACAAAGTACAGTTTGGTAAAGCGTGTACACCTGGCAACAGTGAATGGAGCTATGTGTGGCTAAAAGAAAAAGGTGAAGTTAACATATCGAAGGAGAACTGTGACAGAAAATAAAACAACACTTTTACAGAAAGCTATTGATGGTGCTAGACGCATTATTAAGCCTATGACAAAAGAAGAAGAGTACAAGAACGCTGATGTTCCTGTACCTAAAGCGCCTAAAAAGTTTGCAGAGTGGCTGGTTGAAGGTTTAACAGACAATACGGATGACCTAAAATCTAGAATACATCTAGCAGCTATGGCGATTAGACAGTTTGAAAACAGATTGTTAGATCAAGAAAAGGAAGTTGACCGACTTAATGACGAATTACAGTTGGCTGAGATAACAATAAAAAGATTTAATGACTGACCGAGCTAGGGGTACAAGTCCTGCAGTATTGCGTTCCTCTGGACCTAAGCAACGACCTGAAAGGGTAGCGACGACGCTCGGCGTTAGTGGGGAGAGTATCAGACGTGATGTCCCCTCTAACGATATGATAGCTTATTTAGCAGGGCTCTTTGATGGCGAGGGCTGTGTGACGTATAAAAAGTATTGGTCTAACAAAAGAGAGAACAGACCCAGGAAATATTATTGTTGGCGCATACAGTTAGAAATTGTGATGACAGATGAGGCAACGATACAATGGTGCTGTGATCATTTTGGTGGTAGATGTATAAAAAAACCACGTCAAGGTTATAAAATGCAGTACAGGTGGCGTAGAGGTTTTAAACATGCATACGAGATAGCTAGCGCGATCTATCCGTACGCAATAACAAAGAAAGAAGCGTTAAAGGAGATAATAAGGCACTATGACGATAAAGAGGTTAATTGTAAGGATAAGGATGTGGTACGCAGATTTACGCGGCCATCACGGCAAGCGTTGGGATTATGAGCCTGGCGATTGGTACATGGGAAGACATAAAAAAAGAAAATGACAGATGTGTATAATGGTGGCAAAGCGTACACTAAGTTTTTAAAGTTATTTAGACAAAATTTAATTGAACAAAGGATACAAATGGACCGACAAACAGAGAAATTATTTAGAATAAAATGTATTATTAAGAAATGTAGAGAAAAAGGTAAATGGGATCTTGTGGCAAGGATGTGCTATAAGTATGATCTAACACCTATGGGAGAGAGCTACTATGATTAAGACTATACCTGACACGATAACCGATATTAAACAATGGTGGAAACGTACTAAAGACAGACCGCTATCTTGGATAGAATCTATCGGTAGCAAGATGAATAGTTATGCTTGGAACAAGAGATGGGCTAATAGAAAAACAGGCACAGGCTACAGAGATGAAATGGAATAAAAAATTTACTTATCCTAAATCAGTTAGATCTCTTATCAACGGCAAACGACACTACAGCATAGATAACAGAAAATTACCAAGCGTTACAACGATACTATCTGCAACACAGTCGGAAGAAAAGCAACAGAGTCTAGCGAATTGGAGAGCACGACTTGGTGCAGGAGCAGCGAACAAAGTTATGAATGAGGCCGCTGTACGTGGGACCAGTATGCACACGTACTTAGAGGCCTATATTAAGGGAACAGGGCACCTGGACCTAACTCAGGCTGGTTTACAGGCCAATACCATGGCACAACAGGTTATAGAAAAAGGGCTCGGGGACCTGGAAGAGGTGTGGGGTACTGAGGTTACATTGTATTATCCTGATCTATATGCGGGGGCCACGGACGCTGTAGGAATTTATAACGGCGCCGAAAGTATAATAGATTTTAAACAGACAAACAAGCCAAAACGTAGAGAGTGGATACATGATTATTTTACACAGCTAGCAGCGTACGCCATGGCACACAACCAAGTTTATGACACCAAGATACAGTCTGGAATTATTCTAATGTGCAGCAAGGATAACCTATTCCAAAAGTTTGAGGTGTCTGGAAAAGAGTTTCAGGGCTACAAACATGAGTTTTTACGTAAAATAGACCAATATTACAAAATTGTATCCGACTCAAAGGGGTGTGCAGATACAAAAAATGATCAATTAGACCAGCAAAATAGCGGTTAATTGCAATTGTATCCCTACAATAGGGTTTTTCTGTGAAAAAAATTTTTTTATTTTTTTTTTTTTTAAAAAGTGGTTACAAAGGATACAAATTCTAGAAGTGTTGTATACCAAGGGAAATAACGCCAAATTTGTATCTTTTGCCAGGATACAATTGGATACAAAAGATACAATTTTTTAAAAATCGTTGGTAATAAAGGCTTATTTAAGCAAAAAGTGAAAAAAAGTGAAATAAGCCAATAACCACAACAACATAGGGGACGCGCGCGTATATTTTGTATTTTGTTTTTTGAAATTTCATTAAAAAAAGACTATATCTAGAATTATGTTGAATCGAAAGAAATCTAAATACCGACACGCAATTATAAACAAGAAGAAATATTATTTCTATTCTATCAGATGGCTCGACATCACAGGCGACGCCGGGCATGCAACTCCAGAAGAGTTTGACAAGTTTAGTTGTGCTGTTATGGTTACACAAGCGTACCTATATAAGAAAACAAATAAGTTTATATGGACGTTTGCTTCTTACGATGAAAAGGAAGAAGTCTTTAGTGATAGGAATGTATTCCCACGTGGATGTATATTAAAACTGGAGAAGATAGTTATATGAAAAAAGAAAAAGGTAAAAAATACGACGGTAGATCTAGACCATCAAATGAAGCCTATAAAAATGGTTGGAACGAAATCTTTCTTAACAAAGTTATGAGGGAAGAAGTTGAGATAGGTGCTACTGGTACACAGAAATATAGAATCAAAGAAGGACCAAACAAAGGTAAAGTAATAGGTTAATCTTCTATAAGATCGTTAACCTTCTTCATCTTTTCAGCTTGCTTACGCAGCTCTTCCATACGCTTTAGTTTGTCTTCAGCAGTTAGATCTCTTGTTACAATCTCTTTCCTGTCTATGAATATACCCTGTGCTTTACCTATCATAGCTTCAAACGCGGCAGTCTTTTCAGTCTTACCCTCTCGTTCCAGCTTCTGTGATAGTTGTATCTGACGCTTAATAAAATTAGCTCTATTAACAACAAACGACTTGTTAACCTCGTTCATCCTTCTAGTTAGGTAGGCCTGGATATAAGGCTGTCTTAGTAATCTGTACGCTTCTTGTTTTGCGCTCTTTGGTGAGTAGCCAGCATGCAAAGCTGCATCTGTGTTTGTAGTTCTACCCTCGTTCATAACCAAATATTCACAGAAGGCACGCTGCATAGCAGTTAGCTCTTGTAATCCGTATTTATCTTTTGGAATTGGGTTGTGCTTTTGGTTGTCGCTCATACTTGCAATATATCCTATATATTGTATATTACAAGTATATGAAAGCGAAAGAATTACGCCAATATTTAGATAAGTTTTTAGTATCACCAGCAGCTCAACAGGCAAGAGTTCAAATTGAAATGCCTAATGGAGAGAAGTTAGACGTGTATGAGATTCAATTATTAGAGTCTAGAATGATTGGTGACAGAGATACACACATCTTAAATCTTAAAGGAGTTAAGAGAGGTGGCACTTGGCAAATGGGTAAAATAGTTGGTAAATTATAGGCTGGTAAGCATTAGTCTGACCTGTCATGACCGAAGCTAAATTCTATAAAAAAATCAAAAAAGAATGGAAGTCAATTTCGTTTATTCGTATTGAAAACCGCGCCTTACCTGGCACTCCTGATTGTCTTTGTCAAAATAAAAATGGAACGTTTTTTACACTAGAGTTGAAGCTTACAAAAGCTTACTCTGTATCCCTATCCCCGCACCAGGTTTCATTCCACATGAAACACAAAGCTTGCACCTTTGTGCTTGTTGCCTGTTCCCCTAAGCTTGGAACCTGCCGCTTGTACCCCGGTTCTAGGATCTTGGAGCTTGTAGATTCAGGCTTGAAGCTTGAACCCTTAGCCGAAGGCTTGGACGCTTGCGCTTCTGTGCTTGAGCGCTTGTAAGCTTGGGCCTCCCCGGTCCTGGCTGGTACGTCCTCACCGGATAACCGTTTTCACGGCACCAGTCATTATGAATATTGTGGATCTCTCTTCTAAATTTAATGTTTGCCATAACAGACGTTTTTCGTGTCGCGGTCCCAGCAGCTTCGGCAGTCACCACATATGCCGCCTTGATCAGGAGCCGGGCAGGTCCTGCCTTCTCCATCTGTAACGGTCGATGTGTGGGGCCATTGTTTAGCCGGTCCCTGGTTAATCATGTGTGAGCTCAGTCTAATAATTAAATTTGTCGGAATCATGTCAGGCGTAAACCATTTTAATATTTGAGCTTCGCGCGTGGGCAGCCAGTGCATGGTCCCGGGCGTAAGCTTGCACACTGAAATAATATTGTTGAGATGCTGCACGCTCTGCAGGTCCCCGGCGTCATGCCACCTGAACCACTTTTGCCGCTTGATTTGTACCGCCATTGCCTCCACCCATTGCGGATGGTCTAGTGATTCCTGGCGCAGCTGGTGAGCGCTCTTTGTATTCTTAAACATGTAGCGGCCCTTCAGGGCGTAACAGCCAGAGCATACGCTGCCTGGAATCTTTGCAAGCTTCGCGCCTGTTATACAATTTTTGGCGCTGATACTATAAGCAGGTCCTGGCATCTTGCCGGGCTTCGATAGTGTGTGAGTTATTTTTACGGCGTCTTTTACTTTCATAATTATACCTTTCTAAATAGGTCCTATAATATCCCTGAACCCTTGTCAATTATTTTCTTGTGCCCTTGTACATTACGGGCGGGCCCACCCTTGCTTGTCGCTTGTGAATCAAACCTTTGTTTGCGTTTGATATTGACCGCGGTCCAGGAAGCTTGTAGCTTGTAACCTGTAACCCATCAAAAAATTTCTGGGTGCTCTTCAGGTATGAAGCCGGCAGCTGGCCATGGTCCTCTGTAAACCATGGCAGCAGGTCGTTGTGATTAATTCTTCGCATCTAAGTGAGCGTATACTCCAGCATCTACTAACTGTTTATACGCAGCCTTTCTTGTTTTCTTAAGTCCCGGCCAAAACCTTCTAAGTGTTTTTACTGTTGTGCCTTTTCTTGGATCACAAACAATTAAACCGCTTTGCACTTCACTACGTAACGCAGTCAACGCCATAGTGATTTGAAAGTTTCTTCTATGTTCGTCGTCTCTAAAAGTTATTGTTGTCATATTGTCCTTTCTGTTGTTATGGTGGTTTGAGTTTTTTTATCCGGATACCACCAAACGGGATATAAATACATCCTACAATATCCCTGAAGCCTTGTCAACTAAAATGTTTGCTTGACGCCTGTTCATTATGGGGCGGGCCCACCCGCTTGAAGCCTGTGGCCTATATTATTTTTTTTTAGAGAAAATTTTTAAAAGACACTTGACCCCAGATCCATTGGCGTGGGACTTGCCCTACTTTGCCACAATGGATCAGGGCTCAAGTTTGGCCAAGCTGGCTGAGAGTTCCTTGCCAGCACATCCCCGTCGGTTAAGCTTGACCCCAGATCCGTAGAGTCAACTTGCGCTTAATAGTTGGACGTCCATCTACGG
>Ga0208643_1001217_pt1 | contig 14959 bp, 19 predicted proteins | sample VirMetDEL_Nov_12_FD_184516 | JGI IMG/M metagenome (GOLD analysis project Ga0208643, IMG submission 184516) | Aqueous microbial communities from the Delaware River and Bay under freshwater to marine salinity gradient to study organic matter... | ecosystem: Environmental > Aquatic > Marine >... | reverse complement strand
CCACTTGTTAGGTCGCAACTATCGAACGCTCTATTAGAAAGAAGCGTTCCAACACCATTAATAGCAAAAAGAGACTTAACCGACGCATAACGCTGATTAAATACTAACTCAATGTATCCGCTAGAACCAGCAACTAAAGTTTGGGACGCAATAGCAAAAGACTGAGACTTAATGTAAAGTTTATCGCTTGAACCAAGAACAATTTGCTCCACAGCACCACCAAAATCAACCACCTTATAACGGAGTTGCACATTGCTAATAGTAAATCCAGTAGGAACAACGGCAGATGTAAACATAGTCGCTAAACTTTCCATAGTTAAAGTAAGTCTCACTTGAGGCATAGCAAATAGAGGAATAAGTTTTTCACTATTAGATAAGAGAGATATAAGGGGCATAGCAAAAGAACCAGCTTCATTAATAACACAAACACGTCCATCAAGTTGCTCTAAATTTGGAACGCTAGTAGAATTAAAATATCCTAAAGATGCTTGATTTCCATATTTCTGAGCTACATCATAAGTTACATTTGTAAGCATGTGATAAAAAATATTGTAGTTTTGAATTGTGTCAATTGTTTGAGAACCTACAGATACATCAAGTCTGTTAAAGCAAGTGGCGGCAGGGCAACCAATTAATTCGGCTCCGGCGGCAGATGCAAGAACATAAGAATATGCTAGATACATTGAATCTGGAACAAGAAAACCACGATTTACCAAATCAAGAAATATCTGTTGTCCGGATGAAAAACTCGCTCCGTTAGTAGGGGCAGCAGTAATATTAATACATTGCGTATTATCAGGAAGGGCAGGGAGAGATTCGCCGTAAGAAACGCTAGAAGGTAAAATGACTGACATTATATAATATCTATGGATAAAAAAATATTATATAATCCTTAATTATTTTTATAATTTAAATTGTTCTCGATCCCTTTTTTTCTTATAATAATATTCTCGTTGATATTCTTTTTGCCTTTCTTTTTTTTCTTCTTCTGTAATCTGGGGTCTTCCTTTGGGGTTATTTGTTGGAGTTAATGTGCCTATATTGCTAATTAAATTAGCACTTGCCTTTAATGCCCTCTGTTTTTTACTTAATTGTCCAGGCAATAATATTGGTTCATCTAATTTTGGTTCAGGCACATTTATTCGTCTTGTTAAATACTTTTCTTCTTCTTTTCCCTTTTTTAAAAATCGTTCATAATTTTTATCTAAAACTAGTTTTTCTAATTGTTTTTTCATTTGTTCTTCTGTTAATTCTTCGCCAAATTTTCTTAATTCTTCTTTTTCATCATCTCTTAATTTTCTCGCATATTCATCTTCACTTATCATTTTAACTTTTTCTACTAAAGCATCTTCTTTTTCTTTTTTTTCTACTATTTTCGCTAATCTATCTTCTAAATCTTCATCGTCATAATCAATTACATCTTTTATTGTTTCTACATCTTCTACAACTGCTATTTTATTTGTAAAAGTTCCTAAATTCTGTCCAAATTTTTTTAATCTTTGTTGTCTAATAAAATCTTGGTCCGGTATTATTACTGATGGAGTTTTAGCACTATATCTACTATTTGTTTCATTGGCTACTGATGATGTTAATCTATCTTCTAAATCTTCATCATCATAAGCACTTATATCACTTATTGTTTCTATATCTTCTACAACTCCTAAGTTATTCGTGTATGAACTTAAACTAGGGGCAAAATATTTCATTCTTGCATTCCTAATAAAATCTTGGTTTGACATACTTATTGATGAAACTGATGGCATTGATGCTGATGATGCTGTCGGAGCTACTGATGCTGTTGGAGTTACTATATTCTGATCGAACCTTTTTAATCTTGCCTTTCTCATAACATCTTTATCTAGTATTGGTTGTATAATAAAATCTTGGTCTATAGGTATTTTGCCATCATAAGTATTATTTTCAAAACTATTTTGTGTTGTATTTGCTTCAACTATTTTTTCCATTTCACCCTCATAAGGGTCTAACATTGCTGTTTGCATGTTTGTGCTTCTTGATGTGAATGGATTTGTTGCCTGAACTCTATTTAACAAGTCATTTCGTCCCATATTAGATATTAACGAACCTGCTTGAGATTGCTGTCTTCTAATTAAATCTAATTGTTGTAATATTCTATTATAATCATTTGTTAGTGGAGCTGGTAAATTCATTGATGAACCTTGTAATGTGACTGATATTGATTGTGGATTTTTTTGAGGCTGGGGTGTTGGAATTGCTCGTGGTCTTCTAGATGCTGGTTTTTTAGTTGTTCCTACATTAACTACGACTGATGTTTTTTGAGACTGCTTTTGTTTCTGTTTCTGTTTTTGCTTTTTTGGCATTTATAGTATTATCATATATTTTATTTTCTTATTATAAATTATAAAATGGACGATTTAGATAAAATTCAAGAAAATGAAGAATCTTTAGAAACATCTACTAAACAAGAACCTAAACCAAAAAGACAACAATCGGCGGCACAAAAAGCAAATACTGAGAAAATGAGACTTGCCTTATTAGCTAAACATGAAGCATCTAGAAAAGCAAAAGACCAATTAGAGATGGAAAAGAGAGTAAAAGCGGAAGCAAAAGTTCTTAAAAAAGCAGAGGCAATTAAGAAACGAGAAAAGAAAGAATTAAAAATTATTGAGAGTATACCTGATGAAAGTAGCGATGAAGAATTAGAACTACCTATTCCTATCCCTAAAAAGAAACCAACTAACAAAAAACAAATGCGACCTCCCACTCCTGAACCTGAAGAGGAGGAAGAAGAACAATATGAAGAAGAATATATTGCTCCACCACCACCTAAAAGAATACAGCGTCAACAATCTACTTATCAGCAACCAATTCAATCGCAATATATTCAACCGCAATATATTCAACAACGTCCAATTATTCGTTATGTATAAAAAAATATTATATTTCATTAATATATAATATGTTTCCAAAACGAAATTACGATTTTAATTATCAATTACCTGCGTCTGTTAGTTCCTTGACTTCTTTAGATGATATACGAAATATCAGTCCTTTTTTTACTCAAACTAACCCTGTTACGTATGCTATATTTTTACAAGCAAATGAAAATAAATTAAGCGATTATGAAATCTCACAAACTAAAAGTCTGATGAACCATTTGATTGCTAAAGAAGAAGAAGCAATGAAAGCAATTTCAGCGTTTCTAAAAGATAAAAGAGAATATGATGAGATTACCGAAGTTGTTAATGATACTGCTAATAATATTGTTCTTAATATTCAATCTTCTTCACTTGATTCATCGCTTGAAGAATCATCTTCGTGAATTTTTATTTCATCAAATCCTTTAAATAACCGCTGCGTATCCGTATTAACAAATAAATATTGATATGGTTTATCATAAACCATTTTGCGAACTTTTGGAAGTAATTCATCTGGATATTCAATAAGTTCGTTCCAGATATTTGTTAGTTCATCTTTACTTGTCTTGAATATAAAAAGATTAGTCCATAAACGCCGTAGGTCTTTTGGGACGCTGAAAAAGGTTTGGACACAGAAATATAAACTTACGTGTAAATGCCGACGATTATAAATAAGTTCTTTAAATAATTGGAGTGTTTCTTTCTTTTTTAAATGGCTTGTTTGGTCGTCAAAAATAATTAATGAATTTAATCCTTTTGCTGCATCATTTTTTATTAATGTCATAACCTCATCTAAATTATCATAATTTAATTCACTATATAATTGTTCTTTAGGTAATTTACCAAATATATCGTTACTCATTGATGCTCTTGATTCGGCAGGTTGGAATACATAGATTTTATGGAAACACTTTTTCATAATACCTTTCATAAGTGAAAAAAGTAGAGACGTTTTGCCGCTGCGTGGTTTACCTAAAAATAAACTTGTTGAGTGTTGATTTAAGAATTTTGTTAGTTCATACTTCTCCAACTTATCATGTAAACCTGTGTCACATAACATTTTACATTGCGGTAATTTTGGTGCTTCGTTTTCTATTATTGTTATTTTCATCATCTTATATATAATAAGTAATATTTTATTTATTATAAATTTAAAACCTTACCTCGTTTTATTCGGTGTCCTTCCAATTTACCTACTTTGGATAAAATATTAAATTCATTACATATTCTCCTAATGCTGTTGCTCCTGATGCTGTAAAGGGTAATCCATCATTAGACAATACATTTACAGAAAAATCATTACTACGTGGTCGTCCATTAATATATATAGGAGCATTAGTTCCATCTTCTGCGTGTAAATAAGAATTCGCCGCCACTAAATAACTTTCTAAAAATCCAACATATAAACTCGAACCTGCCCCTGAGGATGAACCTGCTTCATATACATTCGGAAATGCTCCAAAATTAATATATACCATTGGTAAAGTAGTCATACTAATATTATTTACTTCGCCTATATATGTCATGTGAACTTCATAAGGTTGGTCTGGTAATACAGCTCCCCAATCAAATCTATAATTAGCTATTTCAGCACCTACTCCGGACTTATTGTAGGCGTTTAAAGAATTTAATACGATAGTGTAAAAGGGTTTTTTATCTGCTGGATTATTTTGCCATTCTCGTTCTAAGACACTCATCATTTTATTATTCATAATATATAATAATAAAATATAATAATAAAATATAATAATATATGCTAAAATACTTTCATTCATTAGTTTCTTCTAAAAAAGAAAAGGAAAATATGATTATTAAGTCTGTTATGTATGAATTACTAACAAAAGAACAACAGACTAAACTTCATAATAAATATAATGTAATCATTATTATTAAAAAATTTACTTAAGGTGGGTTTGGTCTTGCGGCAGCATAATCAATACTTACATAATCTATATCTAACGATTTAGTTCCTGTGCCACCTGTATTTGTAACTCTAAAATATGGGCGATATTGTGCTGTTGTGCTTATTAAAGTAACATTTCCAATATCTGAGTCAAATGTTTGCCCTGTAGTCATATTTTTTAAATATGCTCTTATAGTTTTTGCTCCTACTTTTGTATTGATAAGAGAACCATATAACCAATCTCCTGTGTATGCTGTTATTACTCCTGATGTTCCTGTTACTGGCAATCCATTTACTCTTAATGTCCAATCATAAGGGGAAGTATTTTGATACGACCATACTATAGCATTTCCAGTTCCGGTATTATTATCACTTAATCCAACATTATAAGTAACATAATCGTTAGTAAAATTTACTCTAATAAAAAAATCCATTCTATTTAATCCAGTCCAGAAAAAGATATTATTTGCTGATGTTGGATATAAAACGCGGTCATTTGATGCTGTCATTCTAAATATACCTTGAAAACCTATTTGATCCGAAATTTGAACTGCTGTTCCTGTTCCTGTTAAAGTCCAAGGGATTATATTATTAGTAACACCATTTAAAAATTCATCTTCATATTTGGTTGCATTTAATTGATTTAATGTTGTTTCAACATTTGGATAATTTGTTCCTAATGCTAATATTTTATTTGCACTAATAATTAAATTATTATCTAGAGTCGTTGTATCAATTGAACCCACATTGCTATAAGTAATTCCTGTTAAGGCTGTATTTATTGTATCTAATGTTCCTGTTAAACTTGTGTAAGTGGGTAATTCAATATCAGTGCATAAAGTTATAGTTCCCCAATTTAAAGACATACCTCCTAAACCAAATATAGTTTCTTGACTTCCGCATTTCAAAACAATTTCTGTGCTTGTTCCATCATAAACATCAATTGGATTAATAGTGGATAAAGTTAAAATACTTCCATTGTTGTATAAAAATCCTTTAAAATAGCCCACTCCTATCGTGTCTGTTAAATCGTGAGTTGAATATAATTTTGTCCAACTTTCATCACAAGTAAATTTTTTATTTGTTGCTAAAATTAAATTTTGATTTATTGTTGTTTGAGGCACATATAGTGGATATGGTTCTGAATATGTTATACCTGTTGCGTTTGTTGTTAATGTTGTTAGTGTAGTGCCTACATTAGAAAATGATGGAATAGACAATGTTTTACCAGTAGAGATAGTTACATTATTATCTATTGTTGTCATATCTATCCCTCCTGTGTCATCATAAGTTATTCCAGTTACTCCGCTTAAACCTGAACTTAAACTTGTTAGTGTGCTTTCTACATTAGGATACGATGGAATAGATAATATTTTATTTATCGTTACATTATTATCAATAGTTGTCATATCTACTGAACCCACATTGCTATATGTAATACCTGTTAAACCCAATGTTGCTGTTGTAACAAATTCCGTTGTCGCCAATCTTGTATTATTTGAACCTACTGCCTCTGTAGGTGCTGTCATTGGCACATTTGATATATTTTGTGCTACTCCAAGCACTAATTTATTTACTCCGCTTATTTGAAAATAATGAAGAGCAGTTGTATTATATATGAAACCATAATTTACAGCATATAATTGCCCAATTAAAGTATTTACTGAATCGTAAAATCGCAATCTATATCCTGTTCTTACATTAATTTGATTACTATAAAAATCTGTATTAGTGTTAGTCATACTCATTTTTGTTACTCCACCTGAATTTAATGATAATGTTCCTGTTCCTAATGCATCTATTGATAAACTTTGTCCTGCTGCCGTGCTTGTTATTGTATTTACTTGTAATGGTCCTGATAAAACTAAATTATTCGCATTGATTGTATCAGCATTTACTTCTGTAAGACCAAACATACTTCTATTATAAGTTGTCGTATTATTCATTAGTATAATATGACAATATTTTTTTATTTACATATATTAACTAATGATTGAAACAAAATTAATTAACTTAAATAGTAATAATGCTATTCAAAATAATAATACTTATTTATCAAATGTTTATTTTCCATTTCCATCTCTTATTAGTAATACCAACAATATTAAAAAAGTTCAAATATCAGTTCTAAACGCTCAATTCCCATATAGCTTTTACATTATCAACGTTTATAATAATACATTAAGAATGAGTGTTAATGGAGGAGCTCAATTCACTCTTACACTAACAAGAGGAAATTATAATTCCAATACACTCATTACAGAAATACTCGCTCAACTCGCTTTAGCATCTGTTACAACAATAACTATAGTCTTATCTACTATTACTGGAAGATTAACTTTTACTACAAGTGCGACATCAATTGAAATATTTTCTACTGGTTCAACTATTTTAAGAGTTTTAGGATTTGATCAACTAACAAATTATGTATCTGTAGCAAAAGTATTAACTGCTCCATTTCCGCTAAATTTATTAAACACTTTAAAAATAAGAATATGCTCTATTGCGTTATGTAGTAATGCCTTAGATTCATCTGTAGGCGGAAATTTAAATTTATTAGCTTCGTTTGCAGTTAATGCTGAGAGTTATGGATTAAATATATATGAAAATCAAACTAATATAAAAACTGAATTACAAGTTAGAGATTTAAATGGTTTTGATATACAAATTTTAGACGATGATTCTAACCTTATTAATTTTAATAATATTTATTGGACTATTACCATGTTGCTCGATATTGAATATGAAGATACTATTATACCGCAAAATATAAATACCAATTATCAATTACCAACTCAAGATTATTGGGGTGCTAATCCTAATCCTATAGAACCAGAACCAGAAATAGTTTATACGACCAACGATGAGGATTTCATACAAGCAGAACCGCCTCCACTAACTATTACTGAAAATGATGATGTAACTCAATTATTAGAAAGTAAAGGAATTTATTTATAATTATAATATTTTTTTATATCTTATTAATATATTATGAAGATTGGGAAACTTAATTCTCGTATACAGCGTTTAGGTCAAAAAGCTCGTGGCGATATTAATCGTGCGGTTGGTAAAACCAGTAAAGTTATTCAGTCTGTTGAAAAAGGAGCAAATAAAGCTCTCGGTCAAGTTACATCAGTTACTGATTCGGCAGCTGTAAGAGGAATACAACAAGGTATGGGTATAGCAGGTCGTGCTTTAGCATCTAGTGGAGTTCCACAAGCTCAAGTTTTAGGAACTGGATTAATTGGAGCTCAAACAGGATTAAAAAACCTCCGTAAGGCAATCCCAGATAAAGTTTCAAAAGCTCAGGGTCGTGTTAGTGGCGTGTCAGGAAAATTACAATCAGAGATTACATCAGGAGCAACTAGAGTAACCGCCGCTAGTCGTAGGGCTGAAGAACTTGGCTCTAATGCTCTTGAAAAGAAAGCTCCAAAAGAAGATAGTTGGAACGAACTTCCAATGTATGTAGATTAATATTTATATTATTTTTATCTTTTAATAATATATATGTCAAGACCAGCACCAAGATTAAATCTTACAGAATATGGCAGACAACAACAAGCCGCTCGTTTAGCAGATGCCGCATCAAGACCACAAAAAATGCGAATGCCTACGTATCAGCAACAGGCGGCGATGAGTATTCCTCCAGTTTCGCCTCCACAATATGTAGCAACACCAGCACCAGTTCCATTTAGTCCAGCTCCGGCTCAATATGCTCCACCTCCGACATCTTTTACTCCTATGCCAGTTCAATCAACTTATGTATAATATAAAATTATTTTGTTAGTTTATATTATAATGGAAACGTCTACAATAGAATTTATTGATAATACTTCTTCGCTCCATTCATTTGTTGTTATTAATAAAATTGTCGAACTAATTGTTACTGATATACGAGCTATTCCAGAGTTTCAAAAATTACAGCGTTCGTTAGATTTAGTTTTAAGAATTTGCCTATTAATTGAAAATCTTATTTTTGAGAATAAGGTTAAAGGACAGCCAAGCGGATTTAAAAAAGAAATTGCTATAAAAGTATTTGAAACATTAGGTTGGAAATCAGCAGAACACATGGACTTTTTAGTTCAATCAATTCAGTTTCTTTGGTCTAGTGACAGAATTAAAAAAGTTAAACTAACCAAGAGATTATGGTCGGCAATTAAATCCGTATTCAGAAAAAACGCTCTACCTTAAATAGTGTTTTAGATACACCTACAAGTATAAATAACTCAACTCTAGTTCAACTAACAAATATATATCAAGGAATATTAAATAAATATGTTCCACGTATATTAGCTGTATTAAGTAGATATAATTTTTATAGGTTTGTATTAATTTCACTTGGTTTTAATAATAAAATTTTATTAGCCTTGTTAGTTCTTTTATTATAATTATATTAAAACAACTTAAACAAAAAGGAATAAATATTACATAAAATGGAATATATATTTTATAAAATAAGTTGTTCTGATGAATCAATTACCGAATTTTATATTGGTTCAACTATTAATTTTACACGTCGTAAATTTCAACATAAAAGTTCTTGTCATAATATAAATAATAGAGCATATAATTATAAAATATATACAATAATTCGTAATAATGGAGGTTGGGATAATTGGGTTATGAAACCAATTGAAAAACAAATATTTAAAACTAAAATTGACGCACGAATATATGAACGAAAATTAACAGATGAATTAAATGCTACTTTAAATTCTTATAAATCATTTTGTAGTGTAATAGAAAGAATAGATATTATTAAACAATATCAAAAAGAATACAGACAACAAAATAAAGAACATTTAAAAGAATGTAGTAATAAAAAATATATTTGTGAATGTAATGGTAAATATACACAAAAAAGTAAACAAATTCATTTTAAAACTAAAATTCATCAACAATATCAATTAGATAATGTTTAAAAATAATATTTTGTTAGTGTATATGCCTTACGTCATGAAAAAAGTTAATGATAAATGTTATGCTGTCATATCAACTATAACCGGAAAAGTTTACTCCAAATGTGCTACGAAATCAAAAGCATTGGCTCAAATTCGCTTATTATCAGACTTATATTATCTTACTGAATAATTAGAATAAAAACATATTTTAATTATTATAGAATTCTAAAAATAGACGCATTTTATTTAGCAATAGTTTATTTAGGAATATTCTTAAAAAAAGGAGGAAAAACAATAATTTCGTGATTTTTGAGACCCTTGCCTTTTCCGAAAAAAATGACATAAAATATTGTCATTTTTTTTAGTTTTCATTTACTTCTTGGAATTTCAAATATTGTTGTTATTCCTCCTTTTATTATTCCTCCTTTATTTAGGGATTTTAACTTAAAGAATAATCTTCATATATATTATATTATGTTTTCCATAATTGCCACAGATTATATTACATTATTAACCGATGATAATATAAATAATTTATATTTTCCTGACTTGTATAAGGTAGATAATTTATTAGATTCAACTGAAGATTTAAAATTAATACATTTAAGTCATCTTAGAACTAAAATAAATGAATTTAAATTTGATAATACTTGTAATACAATACAAAGAATTCAATTTCCAAGTGTAAGATTAAAATGGAAACAACTAACACTTGATTTATGCGATACATGTGGTTCTTATAACAACCCATATCATAATATGGTAGATATAAAAGACACAATTATAAAAGAATTTAAACAAATATTTAAATTAAATGCTGAATTCATTATAAATAATAGAGATAAAATAATTTCAAGAATAGATGAATTATATTTAGAAAAATATGATAAAAAAAATGAATATGAATGTGCTTGTGGTGCTTTTATAAATAAAAAAAATAAAATTAGACATGAAGGAACAATGAAACACATTAAATATTTTGTTAATAAAGAGGAAAAATAAAAGGAGGAAAAACAACAATATTTAGAATTCCAAGAAGTAAATGAAAACTAAAAAAAATGACAATTTAAATTGTCATTTTTTTCGGAAAAGGCAAGGATCTTAAAAATCTCAAAATTATTGTTTTTCCTCCTTTTTTTAAGAATGTCCGATTTATTTAGGAATATCAGAATTATTTAGGAATATGTCAAAAAATTACAATATATTTGTCAAATAATTACAATATATTTGTCAAATAATTACTTAAAGAAAAATTATTATCTTAGTATATAATATAATATGTCATCCATCACATTAAACGAGGAACAATTCAATGCTCTCATTAATAAAACTATGGGTAAATCCAAGACACGCTCTATCAAGTTACATTTTATCAATGCTCCATCATTTTCTAGCTGGATTGAAACATTCGAATATTTACCAGTAAGTAAGTTATTAACTATTTCAATGCCTGAATATTACATTCAAACCATAATGAAAAATTTAAATAATTGTGCTGATAATGAACGCCCTTTAATTTGTAGTGATACGCATAGAAAGAAATTTTATTATAAGGAAGATACTATTAATTGGTCTAAAAATGATAAATTTATCGACATGTGCTATAAAAATATTTATAGAAACGCAACAACTCAAGTATTACAAAAATATACAAATAATAATAATGACGATGATGAATACTCAGAATATCAAAAACCAAGAGCAGGAAGCGATTATGAAAAAATGGAAATATTAAAATCATTATGCGATGTAGATAAATACCCTTATCATAAATTAATGAATAAAATATTAATTGGATTAGCAAAAGAAATGAAGAACGATAAGGATATTAATTATACGAGTGATTAATTTAACCAAACAATATCATTCGGTAAATTCATTTTATAACAATAATAAAAGCAATCAAAGTTGCAGTTATTTTGCCAATTATCTGGAACTTTACCATCTACTAGTTTTTGAAAATGAATTCGTTTGCGAGGAATAATGATTTGTAAATTTTTATCTTTCCACTCACGCATATACGATGTATTAATTTTGCTTGAGGGCATTATAAGAATAAATGGTTTGTCATATTCCAATAATTTATGCATAACCTCTTTAGATAATGAAAATGGTGCATTGCTAATAATTAAATCCCAATGCAAAGGTTCTTCAGTAAAGAAATCAATTGGTTCATGATAAACATTAAAACCCAATTCCGTAAGGTATTTACCTGATTGACCATCGCCATAAAATGCCTCAAAAATAATCTTATCTTTAGGAATAAACTCTTGTATATTCTCCCAAGCATATTTAGGTGTCATATAATCATCGTGTTTTAAAAAGGTCTTGGTATGAAATACTGCCATTATATAATTAGTCTATAATAATTCTTATACTTATAAACTAATTCAATTTTTTATTCATTTACCTTTATTTTCTTATTACGTTCATAATTTGCTTGAACGTTTGGAGAATGTAACATTTCTGTTGCTAAAGCAAGTCGTTCCTCAGGAGTTACACCTTTTTTATTTAACAAGTCACTAACTTTAACATGTCGAAGCCAACTAATTCCACCATATTCAGAATTAATATCTTTATTTTTTAATGAAATATAATGACCTACATCTTTTGCGAATAATACATCGCCATAATTAATATTATTGTTAGTCATATATCGTTTAATTAATAATGTAACAGACATAGATAATGTTTTATGTATAATTCCATATTTCTTGTCAGTTTTATAAGAGTTAATTCTTAATATACATAATTCTTTTTTATTTTCAGGAACAAATAAATAATTCTTATCAGCATCAGCAGTAATTTTTTTAATATCATTAACAATAATAAGATTATTAAAATCATCACGAATAGTTATATTATCATACAACATGGCTAATAAATACATTTTACTATCAATTCCAAAACGAGTATGAATTTCTTTTAAATATTTATCAAATGATGGAAATTCTGTAGTTTCTTGTTTAACCTTATTCTCATCAGTAGATTTAATTTTTAATAATTCAAATTGCTCTATATATGGTTTCTTATCAACTTTTAAATCAAGTAAATCAATAACTTTTAATATGGCTTGATAAATGAGTTTAATCGTATTTACACTAATATTAAATTTAGTTTCATTAATATTTTTAATAGTTGTATCACTATTTTCTAAATCCATATAATTATCATATTGTAATATCTTATTAATGCGTATAAGAGTGTTTAAATAAATTTTTTTAGAACTATCCTTCATATCAGTATTATTAGTTATAACAAAAACAATATCATCATAAGTTACAACTTTCTTAGGAATAACAATAGTTAATTCCGGTTCTACTAAAGTTCCACGCTTAGCCTTTGCCTTATCTAAGATTTTCTGTTTATGAGCTTCATAATATCTTTTAGCCCTTAATTGAGCCTTAGTCAAAACCTTGGTTTCTTCCGTCATAATATACAACAATATTATATTTTATGACAATGTCCCTAAATCATTTTAATAATTCTTTAATTTTTAAATTAAGTTTTTCTTGTTTCTTGTTTTGATAATATTCCTTACATCGTTTTTGAATGTGTTCTTTATTCGCAATTTGATAAGCAATAAACTTATCTTTATTTTCAGCATAATATTTAACGCCATAATCATGTCGTTTATCTGCATTTTCCTCACGCCATTGCTTTTGATATATTCTCATCTTTTCCTGTTTTGTTAGTTGTTCTTCTTCCATATACAATAGTATGAGAATTTATTTCTAAATTAAACTAATTACTAAATCTTTTTCCATATAAATATTGCTTCATTTGGTTCGCAATTATTATTATTTCGTTTCTTCTTTTTGTAATCAATAATGCTGTGTGCTTCGCCAAATAAAGGTATTAAAATACTTTTATATATATTTGTTAGTATATTGATTATAAAATACCCATTTTGATCTAAATGTTTATAAGTCAATGAAAAAATCTTATTATACCAGATACTCCATTCAGCAATGGTTTTTGTCTTCATGTGTGGATATATCTCGATATTGTGATAAGGAGGTGACGTAAATACCATATCATATTTTAATTTACTATAATCAACATCTAAGCAATCTTTAAACATAAATGTAAATTTACTAGTAGTTCCAAGATTTTTAAGCATAGTTCCCATCTTACAATAAGGAACAACCAAATCAATGTTAGTATCAATGCCAATATATTGCGGCACATTCATAGCACAAGCACCAACTAAAGCAGGACCCCAACCCATCGTAAAATCCAACAAACAAGTAGGTTGAAAATCTTGTATAATTTTCATTACAATAGTTGCTTTAAAGAGGCTACATGATCCACAATGAAGTTTAAAAATACTATACATTCCAGTATAGTATTCAATACCCTTATTATCTTGATAGTCAATAAGACTTTTAATATATTTTCGGTTTTGATATTCAGTTGAACTAACAAAGTCCCAATAAGTCATTTTCTTTTTACTGATTGTTTCCAATCTATATGAAAAAGTAAAAAAATCAATAAACTTATTTCCTACACGAGTATTATTTTTAATGTCATCCAAATTAAATTTTGTTAGTTTATGATAATCGGCAATAGCTTCTTTTTCTGTAATATTCTTAATTTTTTTAATAATATCTTGTTTATCCATTTAAATAAATTAATAAAATATATTTATGAAAATAACTAATTTAATAATAATATTTTCTCAACCTTTTATATAATGGTGAAACCTGATATTGGAAGACTTAAGGGAACTCCAAAAAAAGTTTAATCTATTACGGCAATAGGTGGTTCGTATGTTTTACCGCCTGGTATTAAACCAACTGCGTCACAATTAAAAGAAGTTTCAACATTTAGAAATGGATTAAAAGCAAAAGAAGCGGTTGAAAAAAAGAAATCGGCTGCTGAAGTAAAGAAGTGGGCTGATACTCAATATAAGAAAGGAAAATTAAGTGGTTCTGCTTGGAGCGAGTCCGGCGTGGGCTTCGTATAATATATAATGGAGTTGAGATGTAAATAGATGTCATATTAAATAACTAATATGATATTTGTTAGTTGCGAGTGGTAAAAGAGTGTAAAAAGTAGTAATAATTATGAGATGGTATAAGGTGTGTATATGATGCTGACTTGTGTTCGTGTTGAGAGCGTATGGGTGTCGAATATGTCTGAGAGCATAATGTAGAGGGTAATAAGAAAGGTAATAAGGAATTCGTGAGCGTAATGGTGTAAAACGAATGGCGGCTATTCATGTATGCGAAGCGTCATAATGAGAGCATAATGTA
>Ga0208643_1001216_pt1 | contig 14968 bp, 12 predicted proteins | sample VirMetDEL_Nov_12_FD_184516 | JGI IMG/M metagenome (GOLD analysis project Ga0208643, IMG submission 184516) | Aqueous microbial communities from the Delaware River and Bay under freshwater to marine salinity gradient to study organic matter... | ecosystem: Environmental > Aquatic > Marine >... | reverse complement strand
TGTCTATGACATACAAGCTATTGAACAAACGCTGAAAGACACCTATGGCCCAAGTTCCGTGGTCACTTTCTACGGCGCCACGCCTGCCGAAGAGCGGGCCGATATTGTGGCTAACTTCCAAGAGCCGGACAGTGAAGCACGTTTCTTTGTGGCTAATCCACGCACCGGGGGCTATGGACTGACGCTGACGGCTGCGACCAACGTGCTGTACTACAACAACTCGTACGATCTTGAGATAAGGCTGCAGTCAGAAGACCGCGCCCACCGGATCGGGCAGGAACATCACGTGCTGTACGTGGATCTGGTCAGTCCCAAGACTGTGGACGAGAAGATCATTCAAGCTTTGAAAGGCAAGATAAACCTTGCCCAACAAGTGCTGGGCGAAGAAGCGCGTAGCTGGCTTATCTAGGGGCTTGAGGCAAGCCTGCTATGCCCTGTTGCTCAATCAGTGAAGACACTGGATCGTTCGGGTACAACGCTGCGTAGCGTTGCCTTATCGTCGGGTCAGGTGCCGCTGGCGGCCGTGCCGCTGCTGGTGGCGTTTGTGGTGTTAAAGCTGCCGGCGCCGGCCCTGCGATCGGCGGTGCGACAGGGGGCGCTGGTGTTGGGGCCGGTGTTGACTCTTCGACCGGTCGTACAGAAACGGAGGCGTAATAGCTGGGGGCCCCAAGCAGACGAGACGCAACGTAACCGTAAGCTCGGTTGATACCGGCTATTTGTTCATTTTCAGTAGCGCCTGCGCGTAAAGCTTTCGATAAAGCAGATGCACCGCCGGGCTTTGAAATGTCTATCAATAGATCTTTGAAAGCCATTTGGGGTAAACCAAGAAATTGGTTTTGAGCAAGTTTGGCACCGGCACCCGTGGTTTGTATTGTAGGACTTAAACCCAACATCTTCGCGACCTCAGATACAGCTTGTGCGCCACCGAAGCGTGCAACAAAGTCTTTCATAGCATCCGTGTCTTTGTAATTAATAAAGTCGTCTGCGCCATCAGCAAGAGCCTCTTGTAAGTTTTTACCGCGTTGTAAAAACTCTTTCAGAGACTTAGCTTCTGCTTCGGGCAAAACTCCAGCGTTTTGCAAAACCTTAGCCAAAGGCACGCCGCCCTCTTTAAAATTGTCAAATCCGTGTAGGTCTTTGGTTTTTTGAGTGTTGTACAACACGTCATACAGTTTACGGAAATCAACAACGGCTTTTCCATCTTGAGTTGGAGCCGCTCTAGTTTTCGATATTACTGACCCAAGCACCGTGGAGAATAAGCCCTGTCGCAAAGACTCTTTGTAAGCCTCATTGCCTGACGCTCGATTAATATCTCTCGCTATTTGACCAAGGCGTTGCTCTGGAAAGTCGCCAATCAAAATGTTTGTGACAACTTTTTCTGCACTCTCTGCCTCTAAAAACGAGCCCAAACTAGCTTCTTTTGCCCTAGTTTTTGCACGATCACTGGCGGTATCAAAAGCGGCCTCTAAAGCGGTTTGCGCCTTAGCAACGTCTGATAAATCGTCTAGTAATGCCCCGTCCGGGTCTAAAGCGAGTATGGTGTTTTTGTATTGGTCTTTGAAGGTATCCAGTTGCTTTTGTGTAAGCTGTAAGAATTCTTCGCGCTCTCCTGTGATTGGATTTACTCGGCTGCTGGGTGTAGCCATGCGCGCAAGTTTGTCACGTAGAAAAGCGTCCATTGCGCCCGTAACAGATCCTAACAAGTCCTCATCTTGCACACCTTCGAAACGCATTGCCGTCAGCATATCTTCTACACGTTTGGCTTGCGTGCCATCCATGCCCAAAAACAAGCGATCTAACGCTGTCTCTGGGTCGATAACATCCGCTCCTGCCGCTTTGGAGCGTCCTAATTCGCCGGCAAAAGTCTGGTTAAACACTTGATTGTATGAATTAGCGTATCTTTCAGCAGTGCTCAAAGCTTCTAAATTTGCATCTCGGCCTGCCGCCAAACCATCTGCGATTCGCTGTTGAATGGCCACGTTAACACCATTATCCAATACAGCTAATTGGGCCGTTGTTGGGCCCTCAACAAAACCTTTTTCGGCAGTTCTTTTAAGTTGGCGTATCTTGTTACGAAACGCAAGTATCTCGCCCAGAGATTGAGGGACTGCTTCGTCTTGAACAAAATCGGACAAAGAAATTTTGCTCAAATCGTCGTCAATAGTACGGATGTTACGTTGTACAGATTCAACTTCTTTGGAAGTTTGAGCAAGTTTTAACACATTCGCTCGCACTCTTTGCGGTAACTCCGCGCCAAGCGCGCCTTCTTCGTCTGCTTTTTTACCAAAACCTAAGATGACTCTGTCTAAACGTGCTTCGTATCCTCGTTTTTGTGGACCACCTAGCGTGTCGACTAATAAATCAAACTCACTAAAAGCCTCTGGGTCGTTCTGCGCGGTCTTTTGAAAGGTTGAACCGATAGTGTTTAGACGGCTGGTAAGAGTCTTTTTGCGTTTGCCAGCTTCTGTCACAATGTCGTTGAAAACGTCACCACCAAGATCCAAACCGTAGTTCTGTAAGTCTTTGACTAGATCGCCTTTTAAATCGCCCGCTGCGGTCAGCAAAAAGTCCGCAGAGAGTTGTCGATATGACTGCAAAATCGGAGTCGTGTCGATAACCATGCGTTTGTCTACGGCGGCGTATAATTTACGTCTTACTTCTTTGGCTTCTTCCATAGCCTTGACGGCCGCGTCTTTTAAGATCGCACCCTGCTGTTTGCTTATGTCCACACTGGTTAGATCGCCTTGGCGTACCGCGCCGGCTTTTTCAGCGGCGTTTGCTGCTTTCAGCATGGCTTGATCGATAAGGTTCTGTAATTGCGTGGTAAACAGCTTTGTTTCAAGTTCGCCTGCTACCTGCAAAGCTTCTTGGTTGTCTATGTTTTTTAAAGTTTCAATGAGCGTAGAAACTTTTGCAGACGCCTCTTGACCTGCTTTTTTCGTTTGTTCAGATAAAATAGGATTATTTTTTCTGGTTATTGCTTCTTGCAACAAGAAAAACGGGTTGTTTGTCAGTTGTCCGGGTGTGACAGAAGCTGCAAAAGTAGGATCTGCCGCAACTAAACGATCTAATTCGTCTGCAAATTCTATGGGTTTGCCACCAGACGTTTCGTAAGCCCTAGCGATAAATTCTGCGGCTTTCCGACGTCGCAATCGATCGCCGCGATCTCGCAACCCGAACAGGTTGGCCGCAGAGCCCCTGAACCCTTTTTCGTCAATATCCGTCGCAATCGCACTGGCTGCTGGACGCCCTGCTTCAGCCACTAAACCTAGACCGGGCGTTGGGACAAGAGCCCCTGCAATACCTGCGATTAAACGAACTTCGTCATCGCCGGGGTAGTAAGCTTCTGCAAAACCCTCCGCTGCCGCCGGGACCACGCTTAAAAACAACTCTTGTGCCGCAAATTTAGTAGGCCCCGACTCTCGGGCCCTCTTGCCAACCCCGCTGACTAAATCCTCTAAAAATTGACGACGGGCTATTTTCCCCGTGCCCTTTGTCGCGACTGCACTCGTTGGGTCAACTTTTAGAGCGGCCTCTCTTTGTGTTTGCAATCGAGCCATCAATCGTTTCGATCCAAAGTCCACGGCGTCAGGGATGGCTTTCAAACCAACTTGTGTAGTGGGGCTCAAAGAAGCGACGGCACCCAAAGTTTCACCTGCAACACCAAAAGGTCGCTCTGACGGCAATAACTCTCGTTCGTCAAAAACGACGTCCTCTAAAGCTTCTCCTACACCTGTTGCTCCAACCACAAGTGCTGTCAGCAAACCACCGCCTAGCAATACCGGGGCAGATGCTACGCCTAAAGCTCCTAAACCTGCTGCGGCGGCATATCCAGCGGCCCCTGCCGGAGCGCCCGCAAGCGCACCACGTCCGAACCCTTGTGCAAGGGTGTATCCGGGGCTAGATACCAAATCATCCGGATCTCTACCGATTAATTTGGCTACGATGACCTCATTCGTGAACCCAGCTTTCCGTGCAGCCTGCACGTCAAAGTTGTTTTTTTCGCCCAATTTAATTGCAATCGTGTCCATTGCGGTTCGTTCATCAAAACCTTTTTCGCGCAACATTTCATAAGCGCCCGAAAAATCAAAATCGACCGGCTGCTGCAGCTTTTGTCTTGCGACATCCAAAGCCTCTTCTTCTTTGTCCGCGCCCACGCGAGTTTGCTGGATGATGGTCGACGGTAAATAAGTGCTAGGGATCGGCATTATTTAAAAAACTTGTCAAGTTCATCAAAAACTTCCTCAGAAGGCTTCAATTTGTTTTCGTACGCTTGAATCACATTGTCGTATTCAGCCTTGATAGCGTTCATTTGTGCTAAATCTTCTTGCACTTTAGCGATTTCACGTCGATTCAGATTTGCGTTTTGCAACAAGTCTGTTTGGTTTTCGATGCCCAGATCCATCGTCTGCCGCGCTATTTTGAAGTAGTCGAAAGCCTCTTCGTCTTGCAGAGCGAACTCACCTGCAGGCACCTGCAAGTTCTTTAACATCCGTTGCAGTTCGACATTGTCTTTGCCGGGAATCGCAGCCATAAGAGTGGTTGTCGCAATGGTGCTTAACGTCTCCACCGCTTTTTGCGCTTGTTTGGTGTCCCGTGCAATACCGGGTTCAATGCCAAAAATGATATTACCGGCTAAGTTTGCAATCGTACCAAACCTGCTACCAATAGCCTCACGTCCGCCTGTTGCAAGCGTAATGTCTTCTATGTCTTGCGTAATACGAGGCGGGAAGGACCTTTGATCAGTAGGCGCACCCGTGGGCATCGCCGACCGTCCCGCACCCGGCATCACCAAGCGCCCGGTGATCGGATCGTAAGGGCCGCCGGGCAATTGTTGCTCTACAGGTCCGCCTTGAGCGAAGCCCGGAAGCGATGGTATTGCAATACCCATTTCTTGACGTGCTTGCAGCGCAGCACGCAAAGACGGAGGTAAGTTGACTGTCGCCATCGGTCGTCCAGAAACATCAAGACTCTGTCGTCCGTAGACGTTAGTCAACGCTTGATCGAAGCCCGGTATTACGACGCCTTGGGCGTACTGTCTTATAAGGTCTGTATCGCCCAAAATTGTTTGCTGCTCGGCAGAGGTGCCGTATGGTAAACCGCCCTGTGTTGAAACAGCGGCGTCAAAAACAGCCTGCTGATTTGCTAGTAAGGCTTGGTTTTGAGCCCGTGCGTCTTTTCTTAAATTTAAGTAACTGTTGAGTTGTTGGTCATAGGCTGCGATGTTTAAGCCTTGTTGCATAGCTTCGTTTCGCAACACTTTATATTGCTCGTCGATCGCGTTGAGGCGCTCTTGCTCTGACTCTCCCGTGCCGAACATGCCGGTGGCATCCGTGCTAGGCAAACGAGATTGCCTGTCTTCTTCTATTTGTTCTTGCAGTTCAAACTTCTGCTCGTCTAAATCCACAAGCTGGTTACGGTATGTGTTCAACGCTTCATTTTGATCGCGTGTGACCTGTAAACGTGATTCTTGCAACGCGGCGTTTATCTCACCTTGCGCTTTGTCTCTAGCAATTCCTAATTCGTTACCAAGTCGAGCGAGGTCCTGAGAGTTTTCGAAGTTTTGAGATATTTTCGACATGTCTTGAGAGAACCCAAGATTCGCTAACTCGATCGCGTTCTGTTGCATCTTCAAACGAGCACGGTTTGCAATGTCTTCGTTATCTTCCCGCGTGGCAGTATTAATTTCGGCCTGCAACTTCATCTGATCTTGTTTAATTCGATCGAGTTGATCGTTGTTTTCGGTTTCGAACTGTTGTCGATCATTCTGCATGAAGAAATTGAAACCGAACTGAGCTTTGAGAGTGTCCGCAGCGGAAAGGGTTTGGGCTTTCGTGAGCCTGCCTTTAAAAAGTTGGTCCTCTCTGCGCGCTGCTGCGGCCAAGATAGAATCTCTCGACTGTGCTTGACGCGCCTCTGCAGCAGCTTTAGCTCTGGTTTCAGTGCCAATACCTTCTTTGATTGCAGCTAACTTGATAGCACGCTCAGTTTCACGTTGTTTGGCGAGTCGTTCACCCTGTCGTTGAGCAAAGGGGGCTGCCGCCGCGCCTAACTGCGAGAGAAAAGGTTGGCCGGCAATATTACGTCCTTGAGCATCTCGTCCCGAAGCGAATTGAAAACCCGCCGTCGCTAAATCTAGCGCCATTTGCTGTTTACGAGCTTTGTCCGCGCCACCTAAATCAGCGGCTTTTGTCATCAAAGCTTCGTAACGGGCTGCAGCGTCTTCTGCGCTTTCAACTGCCGTAGGTCGTAGAGATTCTTCAAATAACCTGCCCATCAATTCATCGTCACCTAGAAGAGCAGAAAAAGGTCTAGGTTCGGTAATTGAGGTGAATCGTTCGCCCATAGAGGCCCGTGGGTCAAAAGGGTCGTAAACCGCACCTGCCGCTGCAAACTTTTGAATTGGCTTCTGAACACCACCGCCGGCTGCAAATTGTTGCGGAGCACCGTCCATCGGAGCACCGGCCATCATCAACTGACCAACGCCTTGGCCCATGTCCGTGGGCGCTCCAGCTTCGGTCGCCATGTCGATGTCTGACGTCATACCCTGCATCAGGTCGCCAATACCACTGTTCATGGCGCCTTCTTCTGTAAGCATTATCGCAGGCTGTACCATCGCCAAAACGGCTTCTGGCGTCGCCATCGCGTCATCTTGACCTACAAATTCAGCTAGTTCCGTGCGCCGTGCTTCGATCGGCATGTCATTGCCACGTATAGCGTTGATCATGCTTTCTATGTCTTCTGCTTGGTCGATACCGCCAAGCGTGTTGGCAACGTAGTCCAGACCAACCTGCTGACCTTCGGCTTCCGAGGCCATCTGTACCTGACCGGCCGCCTCTTGAGGCATGACCGGCCCGCCCTCTTGCTTGGCGATAACGCCACGGCCCATCAAGATATCTTTTTGTGTAATCTTGCCGTCACCGCTCAGATCAGGGAAACCGTTCACTGAACCACCCTCGGCACGAAACAAAGGTCTATTCATTACGTTCATCAAAAAGCCCTCGATAATCCTGCCGCACCTGCTGCCAAACCGGCGACCTGTTGAGCAAAGCCCGGACTAGGCGCCGATTGTTGGAACACCGCACTTTGTGATGATGGCAACGCTTTCGTCATGTCGCCCAAGAAACCTAGCTGTTTGAACGGCTCGTCATACGCTTGGCGTTCAGCGGCAAACTGTGCGTTAAGCACGTTTTGAGCTTGTTGTTGCTGTGTGCCACCAAAGCCCATTAACTGAGATACGTCTGCCGCGCGCTGCTGTTGCGCCTGCTGTCCTAGACTTGCTTGGATTTGACCCATAGAAGCCAGACGTCCGCCTAACTGACCGGCTTGGCCGGCTAATGCGCCAATGCCCTGTGCCGCCTGTTGTTGTTGCCCTGCAAGAGCCGCGAGTTGTGACACGTCGGCTTGACCTAATTGACCGAACTGTAGTCCTAGTTGACCGCCTGCGCGTGCCAGATCGGCTCTTTGACCCGCCATTGAAGCTAATGACTGTTGACCTTGCATGCCTAGTTGACCGCCCTGTAAAGCGCCACGTTGTGCTATTTCTGCAGCAGATAATCCAAGCTGACCGCCCTGTAGCGCAGCTTGCTGACCCATCTGACCCGCCTGCAAACCAATCGAACCGCGTAGCTGTTGAGCAGCCTGTGCCGCTTGTGCTTGTGCCTGTGCGTTCGCAGCCGCCTGTTGTTGAGCAGACATGCCTAACTGTGCGCCTTGGGCCGAGAGTCCGGCTTCAGACTGCGCTAACTGACCACCAAGACCAGCCGCTTGTAGTTCACGCCCTTTACCTGCTTCGAAGGCTTGTTGTGACGCCTGCAGTGCTTGTCCGTAGCCTTGACTCAATAGTCCGGAAGTTTGTCTGGCAATCTGGTCGTTGATAGCTCGATCAATCTCTGCAGCTTGTACCGCACCTCTGGAACCGCCGAAGGCCCCGGCAGCGACTTGCTGTGCCCGAGCCTGTTGTTTTTGCAGTTCACCGGTACGCAAAGACTCTTGTCGAGCAGCCTCTACTACTTGTTGTGTGTACGGGTCCATAAACGCCGCTATACCGCTGGGGTCGAACTGTGCGCCCGCGTCGGTAAGCCCGCCTCTGATGCCACCAATATCTTGTCTTGACTGTAGAAGGCCGCGTTGTCCTTGGGCGGCGGTTTGTAAGCCGCCTCTAGTAGCAGCACCAAGTTGTCCACCCAACGCACCGGCTGTACCAAGAGCCCCGATGCCTACATCGGCAGCGAGTTGCCTGCCCTGTTCAGCACCAAGTCCCAAACGTGTTGCTGTGTCGCTTGCAGCACGTTGAGCGGCGACGTCTGCCGCAGAGAGTCCTTGCTGTGCCGCCTGTACTTGTAGAGGCACACCAGCAGCAGCGCCCGTAATGTCACTAGCAGCCCTAGAAAGTCCTTGTATGGCCTGATCGCGGAAGCTGTACGGCTCTGCGCGCGTATCTGCTGCGAGGGTCTGTGCATCTCGTAAGGTGCCAAGTCCGCCTTGTTGTGCAAGTAAAGCCGCCTGTATACCGGGCAACGCACCACCTGTGATGATGTCTTGACCGGCTTGTGTGGATTGCAACGCACCCTGCAGAAAAGGCTCGTAGCCACCGATACCTGTTCGAATAATGTCGCCCGCCGCTATCTGGTCAGCAGTCATGCCTGCAACAGCTTGCGTAGGCGGTGCGATTCCTGACTCTTGTAAACGTCGAACGTAGTCTAGAGCGTCGGAGTAGATTCCCGTTTTGTACGCTTCGATTTCTGGCGCTTCACGAACTATCTGTTCTGTGTAGGTGTTCTCTGCCATTACGCCATTCTCTCAAACTTGCTCATAAGGTCGTACATGTTCTTCATTCCGTTTTGGCGGCTGCCGTTACCGGCACCGCGCACAGCTTTCGCCGTAAATACAAACTCTCCGTCGCTCAACATAGCAGGGATATCGTCACTGGTTTCAGTGCCGGGGCCTTCGATCGGGCCGTTCATGCGAGGAAAGTTTTCTATTTCGCCACCGGCTGCCGAGTACGCCACCGGCTGATAAACCGGGGTTTGCAAAGACTTGTATTGATCAGAAACGTCTTGGATTGTGTAACTAGACGGCAGCCGCATGGTGCCGGGGCCAAGCTCATACGTGTAAGGGTTTTGCTCTCGTAGGTCAAAACCGGTGACTTGTTCGGCGACATTATAGTCTTGCGGTTCCTGTCTACTCAAAGCATCTAAAGCCATTATTCCGCCAATCGCAGGTGCATAACTACGAATTAAACCGGGTTTGGTTGAAGCGTCCATTATCTTTTTGACAGCAGCTTCAAAATTTGGCGATCCCGCCGCTAGTCCCGGTTGTGTGTCCCGAACAAGTTGTTCTGCGGCGGCTCTTTGGCCTGCTCGGGGCATAAACACGTCTTTGAATCCCCGAACTGGATCAAAACCTAATTCACCACCGGGCAACAGACGGTCGATGCCTTGTCGGAAACTAGAAACAGGCACGGTTGTCGCCGTAGAAGCTGCACCCGCACCTGCCGAAGCCGCGCCAGCACCCGTCGTAGGTGCTCCTGCACCCGCTTGATAATCTTGTATTTGAGAATCACTAAAGCCCATGCGTTGTAAGGCTTCAGTGTCACTTGTAATAATGTTCGGAGTCGATGTCGTAGTCGTACCGGTAGCTGGGTCAAAAGTAGCCTTGCCCGCATCGTAATAACCCGTACCGGCACCCGCAGTCGTTGTAGTGCCAGCCGCCGGGTCAAAAGTAGCTTTGCCCGCATCGTAATAACCAGTGCCTGCAGTGCTTACCGGCGTGCCAGAAGATGTTGTAATTTCTGAAAATAATTGATTAGTCGGGTCTGCATCAACGATGCCGCGTAAACCGCCTGCATTCGTGTCGTACATTGCCTGCGTTGGTTTAGGCAAAGTTTGCATGGTCGCTGAAGTCGTAGTTGCTGCCGGGGTTACGGTTGCTGCCCGAACAGGAACCGCCGTGCCATCCGGCATGTAAGTGAACTGAGCCTGCTGTTGCGCAGGCGTCAAAACCGTAGACGCGGGGGTAGCTAAAGAAGCATCTACAGGCACTGCCGTGCCGTCAGGCATGTAAGTAAATTGAGCTTGTTGTGCTGACGCGGCTTGTGAAGCGGCAGTCGGGTTCTTAATACTTTCTAAAGATGACGCCACAGCAGCAGCTTCAGCAGCTTTCGCCCCACCGGCAGCAGCAGCCTCACCTATTGTTCTTGTAAACGCACCCTCACCAAATGCGCCTGCTTTAGCGCCTTGGAAGAAACTACCGCCCTCGCCCGCAGCAGACATGCCGCCACTAATACCGTTCATCACCCCGGCTGTCAGACCGCTAATAGCGGCTGATTTCAACGCGTCTTTTAAGTTACCGCCGTTGATGAGTGTCGCGATGCCTGATCCGGCAGCCGCGCCCAAAGGTCCGAGGAAAGCGGCACCGACGATCGGTAATACAACCGTGACCGCTTTTTTAACAAACTTTTTCAATCCACCAAAAAGCTTCTTTAAAAAGAACTCTGGTTGCCCGGTGACCGGGTTCAGAGAGTTTAGCTCGTTACCTACCACATAACGCTCGGGCTCGATGCCCATGTCGCGCATTTGTTGGAAGATACGGTCTTTAAGAATTGGGTTTTTGCGGAAGACCTCCATCGGTATGACGGTTTCGCCTTCTGCAGCGTGGATCATGTATTCGTCTTCGTGACGACCATAGGTTGCGAGTTGATCGGCTACGCGCTTGACTTGAGCAATGCCCGTTTGAGGCAAGTCATCTTCGTCATCCGTGGCCCAAGAGCCCTCAGTCGCGGTCAAAAACGAGGCGATGCCGCCAGCAGGAACCTCTATCGGTTCAATATCTTCGAACTCATCGTACTGAAGTGCAGCTTGTCCCATAATTTATCCGACGGTTACAACAATCGCGCCCTTATTTATTACCTGTACACTCCCAACAAGCCCTTGTGCCTCTAAGGGATCGGTCGTATATGGCAACTCTTGCGACAGGCTGATCCAATTAGCCCCATCGTATACTTGCAGCAGGTTCAAAGTCAGGTTCCAAATCAAATCTCCTCTGGAGAATTTAAGCTGATCCCTCTTCGTATTCGTAAACTGCGGCGTAGAATCCGGATCGACTGAGTCTAAACTGATCTCTAATAAACGTACAGCCCTGTTATAGGTGCCAGAGTCAACGGCTTCACCAACTGCAAACGGTAGTCTGCCTTGTAAAAGCTTGCTCATCGTCGACCGTTGGCTTGCAGATCCAAACGTGTTGCACCGAGCCGAAAACCTACCCCTAAGCGCACGTCTGTAGAGGCGTCATCGTCTGATTCAAACCGCACTGCTGCTTGCCGAGCCCTAGCTCGCATGTCTACTTTTGTAGTCGTGGCCGTAAAACTAGTGGTTTGGTCCGTGGTCAGTGTGCTGCCGGGGAAGTTGCGTGCTTTTAACACCACGTTTATGGCCTGATCGCTACCGCCGTTACCGTTGAATTTCACGTCTGGGATCATACGGCGTATAAACTGAAACTCTTCGCCATCGCCAATGTCAAAGTCAGCCGACTCTATAAACACATTGTCCATTGGAGTGCCGTCGTTGTCGTTGCCGGTTTCGTGTTGATACAGGTAGTTAACAGAAGAATCTGCACCAGCGGCCCGTGGGAAAGCGACGATACCCTCGTCAAGCCAAGCGGTGCGCGATAGCTGTCCTATGTTCCAGCTTTGCTCTAGGTAGTTGTAGACCACGTACCTATCGATTGCGTTGCTATCAGCAGAACAATAAAACCACCCTACCTCGTTGAATTGCTTGTTTACAAAGGCAAAGAACTGAAACGCTTGGCCTTCGTTGATGTCGGAAAACACGTACGAATGCACGCTACAGGGCACCACAGCAACACTGCCGTTGTACATGTAGAAGCCTTTTTTATCCATCCAATACACGCCCGCCGGGGTGTTGACAGAGGCGTTGGGGCCCATAAGGCTGACACCCTCGTTGACTAAGTTCAGGCCGAAGGTCAAAGGTGTGCCAATGAACTGTAGGCTGTATAGGGCGACGTCGGTCCAGATCAAAGTTTCTTGGCGTGCCCGCAGACCGCCAATGATCTCAGAACCTGCCGAACAACGCAGTGATCCTGCCGTGGTGTCTGCTCTTGGTTCCCATTCGGCTGCGTTCTCTTGGTCTGAAAAAGCGATAAGTAAGGGGTCGATCGTGCCCGTTCTGGTGGTTCCAGCAACGTCCGTCAACGGATCAGCACCCAAAATTAAAACGTGTCGGTCTACGTCCGAAACAATGACTTGCAGTCCTTTGGTCGGTGCGGCGTTGGCACCGGACAATGAGCTCAAAGCTACGGCTCTTGTGTTCAAGCCGTTGGTCTTGTCCCAATAGTAGATACTGCCCGCACGTGGGTTAGAGATCAGGTCTTCTCCAAAGTTGTCCATCGACCACAAGCGTAATTGGTTTGCATCACCTAAAGAGGTGGTAGACCCCCAAGTACCTGACGACCAAGCGCCAACACCCCAACCTGTGCCGTCCACGAAAACATCCAAACCCGAGTTTATTTGGTATGTGCCGACGACAGAGCCCCCACCGTTGCCACTGTCGCTACTGTTTGCGGTCACGGCAGCACTGTCGGTGTCTTTTGCAGATATCGTAAACGTATTAGCGGTCGGAACCGTTAACACTTCGTATTCTTGATTTAACACGGCAGCAGTGACGTTGCCTCCAAGACTTGCTGCCCCAGAAAACGTGACGAAATCACCGTTAACTGCACCGTGCCCGGAGTCAGTGACTGTGATCGTACCGGACCCATCTGTCGCAGCAAACGTCACATCTCCTGCAGAGGTCGTTGCACGTATTGGCGTGATGTCGTTGTACGAAGAGCCTTCTTGAATATACAGCTTGCTTCGTGTGCCGAGGCCCAAGAGCTTTGTACCGTCGAGATCGACCCACCCAAACAGCTTTCGACCGGTGCCCTCGTACGATGCTTGTATGTATTTTTGCCAGCCGCCTATCTTTTCCGGCAACCCCTTGCGAAACCGAACCAAATTGCCGTCAAACCACCCGCCCTCTGCGGTGTAATCGGTGCCTTCTTTGTTGATGCCGGGGTTGAAGATAAACTTTTGCAAAGGCATTACTGGTACTCTCCTGTTCGGATCATTTCAGTCACCTCTATGGCACGATTACCCACCTGTTGGCTCCAGCGGCTATCCATAAACTCGTCTGCTGCAATGTCAAACTGCTCTCTAGACATGGCCTCAACCGCTTTGATAAACCCACGCAGTCTTGTCTGACCCAGATTAAAACTAATGTCGATCATGGCATCCTGACGCGCTTCGTTTAGGGCAGGAAACCAGAAATACGTGTCCGTTAACTCTTGTCGGACACGCTCTATGTCATTGTTCAAAAGGTAATCTATTTCGTCATCAGATAACCCAAGACCGGAGTCAGCTATGTTGCGGCCAACACCAATGGTTTCATAGCCAGCAGAACACATATAGACTTTGGAGCGAACACCTTCATGGCGTTTAAGCATTTCGATTAATTGAGTCATTATTTCTCCCTGCTCACACCTCTAGTTTTTTCGTAGGATCTCATAGCGCCGAGACCTAGCATTCCAGTCATAGTAGTCATTAGCAGCGACGGATCTATTTCTGGGACCTCTACCCAAATCCCTGCAATCGGGGCTATTAATACATGATACAGGAGGCCTAGACTACAGCACCAACCGATCGAGGGGCGCCACCCGGCAACGAACAGCGACTTGTGAGCAGCCTCAACCTTGTTGATCTCCATTTGACCCTTGGCAAGTTCAGCGGCATGGCGTTCTGCTAAGGTGCTCAACTCAAAAGCGATACGATTCTTCTCGTCCTTGTCTTCAATAACCTTGTCGAGCAAAGAGGTAGCTGGGCCTATGAGTGATGCGAGTATGCTCATCGTTTCGCCATGTACGCTGTAGCACCAAAGTATAGACCTACTATGCTCGCCTGACTAAGAAATAACATGTCACTTAAAGACGCCAGAGTGGACAAACGAGACTCAGGTATGAAGGGCAAAAGTGGTAGTAGAGCGAAAACCACCATACTAGTAAGACTAACCCAAGCCATTCTTCGTTGACTATCTGCTTTCTCTTCACGCAGTTCGATCTCAACAAGCTCTTGATTTCTTGCCAGTTCTTCATCGCTTACTGTCCCGTCCCCATCAAGGTCGTACTGAGCATAACGTGATTTAGGTTCTAACTTCTTAGGACTCATTATCTTTACCTGCGATATAGCCAGCACAAAGACTTACGATGCCAATGATGGCGTGTTCTAGCAACCTAATTACAGACTCGTCGGGTGGGCGGCTTTCCGTAATCGCTATATAAAAATCGCCAATAACTATGGTCGCAAGCAAGAAGATCAGCCCCACAACCAAGATCATTACCATTTTTGCTTTCATTCTGACGCTGCCTTTTTGGGATCACGGAACAGTATCTTGTTACCAGCATCTGCAGTGGGTATCTCTCGTACTGCACAATACGTTGAGAAGTATCGGTTGTTACTAAGAAGCTGATTGATGCTGCCAACAGACTGTGCGTTGAGCGCGTTACTGTACTCAAGGCACGACGTAAGTTCTTGAAAGTAAAACTCTTGTCCTGTGGGTTCACCCCGCTCAAGAATAATCAAAACGAAGATCATCATGCTCATGCTTCAAGATCCAGATAATCTTGTCGCGTGACTTTGAGTGTTGAGGTATGTATCTCGCCGCTACGATACTCATACACAAGTTCGCTGTAACGAGTTATCGCTGCAATCTCTTTGGTTGTATTGCGAGAGATTTGATCAACGCGGTAAGCGTCCCGCAACTGGTCAATCCCGCGATATGGCACATTAACGCTATTCGGAAACGGTGCTATCTCCATCACAGCCTACGCTTTTTCTTCACAGCTTGGGTTCTCACGGCTTGAGGCTTAACCAAGTCCCAAGATAGCAACTCAACGTCAAGCTGATGTGCGGTTCCAA
>Ga0208643_1001212_pt1 | contig 15012 bp, 21 predicted proteins | sample VirMetDEL_Nov_12_FD_184516 | JGI IMG/M metagenome (GOLD analysis project Ga0208643, IMG submission 184516) | Aqueous microbial communities from the Delaware River and Bay under freshwater to marine salinity gradient to study organic matter... | ecosystem: Environmental > Aquatic > Marine >... | reverse complement strand
TTTTCTATTTGCTTTTCAGCATGAAGATGTATTTCTTCTTTTGTTTTTAATTCCGTTTCTTTCATTCGCATTTCATTTTATGATGGTAAATACTAATACTTTCCTTTTCCTTATAGTGTTTAACAATTATTTCGTTAGCTAATTCCCATTCAGCGCAGCCTGTCCTTTTTATTTCTTCAAAGAATTTATTTTTAGTGATTCCCTTTAAAAAGGTTGTAACCCTTGCTTTGTGTAGGGATTGTTTTTTATTAATATCTTCTATTGTAGATTTTTTAGGCATATCTAAATATATTTTTAGGGTTCTCTAAATTTTGTTCAAATATAATATTTTTTATTATGTATGTAACAAAAACAATGATAAAAAACATTATCAACTTATTTTTGTTTTGTGAACTTAAAATTTACCAACATATCCAATGATAATGCTACGATACTTTTATATAAGCATATCGGAAATGATGAACATTTAGGTTACGGTATAGATGGTTCTTTGATTGCTTCTGAAATTAACTGGCTTAATGAAAATTATCCAACACTAAAAAACATTGATGTAAAAATCAATTCAATTGGTGGTTCTGTTCCGGAAGGCTTGTCTATTTGTTCAGCTATTTTGGATTCTACTATACCTGTAACAACCTGGAATAGTGGAATGGCTTATAGTATTGCCGGAGTTATTTTAATGTGTGGCAGTAAGCGTAAAATGGCAGATTACGGAACGTTTATGATGCACGAAGCTAATGGGAATAAGAATGAAGATATTTTAAACTTAATCACAGATTCATTAGCAAAGATTTTTGAAAAAACAACTTATTTGACATTAGAAAAATGTAAAGAGTTGATGAGTAAAGAAACATGGATGAGTGCAGAAGAATGTATGACAATGGGGTTAATAGATGAAATAACCACAACAAACAACAAAAAACCTGCAATAACAAACACTTTAGAATTGCATACTTTTTACAATAAATACATAAATAAAAAACAAATGTTAAAATTAACCAACCTTTTAAAACTTTCCAATGATGCTTCTGAGGATTCTATTGTTGAAAAAGTTGAAGCGATCACAGCCGAAAAAGAAACAGCCGTTTCTGAAATGGACGAACTTAAAAATGTTAATGCTGAGTTAAAAGCAAAGATAAAAGTTTTTGAAGATGCTGAACTTGCAAAAGAAGTTGAAGCAAAAACAGCAGTAATTGAAAACGCTGTAAAGGAAGGTAAAATTACAGTTGAAGCAAAGGACATTTGGAATGTAAGCCCGATAAAATCTGTTGAGTTAAAAAATCTTTTCGATTCTTTAAAAACTACTCCGGCTTTTGTTGATGTTTTGGATGCTGCAAAAATTATAGATAAAGCAGATGACAGAAGCACTTGGGATTACACAGCTTGGGAAACTAAGGATTCAAAAGGTTTGATGGAAATTGCAAACTCAAATCCAGTTGAATACAAAAGACTTGTTGATACAATCAAATTAGGAATCGCTTCAAAACGTTAATAATTATGGAAAGCACATTTAGAGCAAATCCGGGCGTTGATACACTTTATGATTTTGGTGATGGAAATGCTTTTGTGAGTAAAGCAAGAGCGTTAGAGCATGGTAGAATCGTAAAAAAAGAGTTCAAAGTGATTGAGCGTAAGGATTACGAAAGTGAAGTAAAAGAAGTAAAAAAAGAAGAAATAATTTTGGAGGTTCCAAAAGTAAAAGAAAATAAATCTAAAAAATAAAAAGATATGTCAGTAAGATTTCCTTTCGGGAGTGGGCCCGATACAAACATCTCCAACATTGGAGCATTAGAAGTGGTAACAGGGTTAACTGTTGCTGAATTTGGAAACGAAAGTACCCATAAAACAGTGTTTACATTAGCAGCTATGCCTGCTGGATCTGCAACAGGAGCAGCAGCACTTGGATTCGGAACGCTTTTATATACATTCCCTGCCGGAGCCTGTTTGATTAAATCATCTAAAATTGATTTAGCATTGCAAGGTACTGGAACAGTTGATGCTGACACTCCTGACTTAGGTCTTGGAACTGTAATCGCTTCCGGTGTGGTTTCTGTATTAAGCGGGACAGCTACATTTGAGAATATTTTAACAGGCCAAACAATGAATGACTGTAATGCAACAGCGGAAGTTAAATCTGCAAAAGCAACATCTTCACCTTTTGAATTAGTAGTTGAAACAGCAGACGCACATACTTTGCATTTAAACATTGCAGATACTTGGGCTGGAGCAGATGATTTACTTGCAACTGGAACAATCACAATTGAGTGGGCTTTTATCGGATAATTAAACAAAAAAATAAATTAAATAAACAAAAAATACCATGGCATTAATACAAGAAATTTGGGTTAAGGATATCCAAAACTCATTAAATGAAAATGCGGATTTTCTTCCTTATTCAGTAGATCATTCAGCGTACATAGCATTCGGAACGGTTCACATTCCACAGTCAGGAGCAAATCCATCTGTAAATGTAAATCCAACAGTATTCCCTTTGACAATAGGTCAAAGAACTGATACAGACCGCACCTATGCAATGAATCAGTTTGCTTTAGATCCGTTGCTTATCACTAACATTGATGAGTTACAAGTGTCTTATGATAAACGTCAATCGGTTATAGGTCAGCAATTATCTACTTTAACTCAAACAATTGGTAATCGTGTTGCTGTTAGTTGGGCTGCAAGTGGTACTGCTAATATCGTTTTAACTACTGGAGCTGCAACAGGTGCATTACCTCCAAGCGGAACCGGAACACGTAAAAAAGTTGAACTAATCGACATTGCAAATCTTGCTAAGAAATTGGACAAAGATAATGTTCCTGCAAAGGGGCGTAAATTGCTTATGAATTCGGATATGTTTTGGGAATTACACACAATTTCTGACGTAGTAAGAGCTTCTTACAATGGATTCGCTTCAAACGTTTTACAAACAGGAGTAGTTTCTCAATTGTTTGGGTTTGATATTATGGTACGCCCTACTGTTGCAGTATTCACAAAAACAGGAACAACTGCAAAAGCGATTGGAGTTGCAGCAGCAGCAGATGACCGTTTAGCTTGTATCGCATTTCACCCATCTACTGTATGTAGAGCAGTTGGTGCAATGACACCATATTTTGATTCAGGAAGCAACGGAAACGGTAAGCCTGAATACTTAGGTTCTGTTTTTAACATGGATGTAATGTTAGGTTCTGCAATCATGAGAGATGACATGAAAGGTGTTGCTTCTTTGATTCAGGCTTGGGTTTCCTAATCAGTTAGGTTAAAAATTAATTTACAAATATAAAAGCCCCTACCTATTCGTAGGCAGGGGCTTTTTAATAAAACATAAAATGGCCTTACCAAATATAAATTTCGTTCAATCAACAAGTGGTTTAGGTAGAGCATTACCGGGAACTGATTATGTTAGTGGAATGATCCATTACTACCCAACAGGTAGAACATTGCCTACTGGCTTTACTGCTTCCGATAGAATTAAAAAGGTTTTTTCTGTTGCTGATGCTGTTGCTTTAGGGATTACAAACGCTTCTTTAGGTGCAACAAAATCAACTGCTACGTATTCAGTAACAACTAAAGCGGTTGTAGCTGATACTTTTGTTTTGACTTGCAATACTATACTTGGTGCTAAATTAGGTACTCCAGTAACATTATGCAGCTTTACAGCGGTTACAGCGGATGCGGTAAGTATTACAACTACTGCTGATCGTATTTCTTTAGAAATAAATGCAGGAACAGCAACACATGGCTTTACGGCTTCTAATGCTGTTGGTGTTGTTACAATATTTGGACCCGGAAGTCAAGGTGTATTCTTAAATACCGGCACTCCTTATGTAGTTACAATTGTTGGTTCTTTGGCTGGTACATTAGTACAGAATGTTGTTGTAGGCATTGCCTCATTCATTGATATTCTTTATTATAATATAGCTGAGTATTTCAGATTGCAGCCTAAAGGTGAGTTGTACGTTGGGCTTTACGTAGAAGAAACTACTTATGCTTTTGCTGACATGACTACAATGGTTAATTTTTCAGCAGGAACAATAAAACAATTTTCTGTTTATCAAAATAACGTAGCATGGACTAATTTACACCCGACAGCTTTACAAGCAATTGCAACAGCTAATACAGCAGTGTTTAAGCCTATCCAAATCGTTTATACTGCTGAAATAAGTGGTACAGCTTCTGTTGCATCTTTAGTTGATGTATCGGCTTTGGTTGCACCAAATGTAAGCGTATCAATTGCACAGGATGGATATGCAGAAGGGTATCACATTTTCAAAGCTACCGGGAAATCAATTGGTTCAGTAGGTGCTTTGCTTGGTGCTATCTCTTTTGCAGCGGTAAACGAATCAATTGCATGGGTTCAAAAGTTTCAAATGTCTAATACTGAACTTGACACTATTGCGTTTGCAAACGGTCAGCTTTACACAGCTTTAGCGGATTCACAATTTGAAAGCCTTAACAATTACGCTTATTTGTTTTTGAAAAAACACATTGGAATTGATGGATCATACTGGAGTGATTCAAAAACGGTTGTAGCTTATACTTCCGACTATTCGACTATCGAAAACAATCGTGTTTACCAAAAAATTACAAGAGGTGCAAGAGCAGCATTGCTTCCGGCTTTGAGTTCACCCTTAAAAGTGAATGCAGATGGAACTTTATCTTCTGCTACAATTGCATACTTTGAAACACTTGCAAACACGCCTTTAGAAGCGATGGAAGCAGCAGGGGAATTATCAGCACATAAAATAATCATTAATCCGGCACAGAACGTATTATCTACATCTACTATTGAATTGACATTACAAAATGTACCAATGGGAGTTGCAAGAATAATCAAAGTTAATGTTGGATTTGTAAAATCAGTATAAAATGGCCACATCAATATTACCGTTAATCAACGGAAAGAGTTACGAATTTGCAGACATCACTTGTATTGTGTTGGGTATTCCTATTGTTGGTATTACTTCAATTGAATACGGTGAAGAATCTGAAACTGAAAATATCTATGCTACTGGTAGATTTCCTGTAAGTAGAGGTGTTGGTCGGGTTCAACCAACTGCAAAAATAACAATGCTAATGGAGGAAGTAATGAATATTGTATCTGCTTCACCGAATGGTAGAATTTATGATGTTCCTGAATTTGATATTATCGTAGCGTTTACGGATTTATCATTAATCCCGGTAGTACACAAAATTAGAAATGTGAAATTTAAGAATAACAAAATCAGTTCATCTACCGGAGATACTTCCGTACCGATTGAAATGGATCTTGTTATTTCTCACATTGAATGGCAATAAAATAATAAATTAAAAACAAAGCAAAAAAATGAATCCAGTTATTAATCAAGATCAAAGTGTTTTAGTTCAAGAACTGAAACAAAAGTACGGAACGGTTTACACATTAACAGTTCCAACGAATGACGAAGAAACAGAACACGCTACTGTTTACCTTAAAAAAGTTGATAGAGTGATCTATGCAAGTGTTTCAAAGTTGATTCAGAAAGACGAAATGCAAGGGATTGAAAGCCTTTTAAAAAGTCTTTATATTGGAGGTGATAAGGTTGAAAAAATTACCGATAATTTCGATGCTTTAAGAAGCGCAGAAGTTTCACTTCGTCAAATACTTTCAGTAAAAGAAGGCTCTTTAAAAAAAAATTAGAGTTAGCAAAAAAAAGTTTAGAAGCGGATGAGGTGGCAAGAAAAAATGCACTTATCCGCTTTTATTTTAAAGTTGATCCTAATTCATTGAGTGATACCGATTGGTGCAATTTCTACGAAGAAATAATCTACGTTTTAAAATTTAACGGTACAATACAAGAAAAATAAATGAGCAATACCGGTGTAGAATATCAGTTAAGCCTAAAGGATTTATTTACTCCTAAAATAAACAAGGCAGTTTCATCAACTGAAAAATTAAACTCTATTGTATCTACAACAGGGCGTACTTTAGGCAGTTTGGGCGGCGCTTTAGGTGTTGGGCTTGGTGTTGCTGGTATCGTTTCTTTTGGTAAATCGGTTGTTGATTCTTTAGTAAACTACGAATATTTTTCTGCTTCCCTTCGTACCTTAATGAAAGGGGATGCTTTGGCTTCAAAGGCTTTAGAAGGGCAGTTAGTTTCTTTGGCTGCAAAAACTCCATTTAGTTTAAATGAAATCCAGGATGCAACTAAGCAGTTAATGGCTTATGGTTTCGCAGGTGGTGAGGTTACAAAGAACATCGGAATGCTTGGAGATGTTGCAAGTGCTTTGAAAATTCCGTTTCAAGATATCGCATACTTATACGGAACATTAAAAACACAGGGAAGGGCATACCAAAGAGATATTTTACAATTCCAACAAAGAGGTATTCCGGTAGTTGCTCAATTAGCAAAACAATTCGGAGTATCAAAAGAAAAGATTTCCGAAATGGTTTCGGCTGGTAAAGTTGGTTTTCCGGAGGTTGAAAAAGCGTTTCAATCAATGACAGCGGAAGGTGGTATGTTCTTTAATATGATGACAGAGCAAAGTAAAACGGTAGGCGGTCAGATTAGCAATATGGGGGATAATTGGGAACAACTGAAAGTTAATATCGGTAAATCTCAAACAGGAATAATTGCCGGAACTGTTGCTTTTATGAATAGTATGGTTTCAGCTATGTCAGGTGCTTTTGAGCAGTCTAACAAAATGGATGAAGCCATTAAGAATAACGGAGGTGCTGGGTTTTCCTTTTTTGATGGTGGAGCAGAAAGCAGAGCCTATAATACGTTAAACGCTTTTGATACATACGTTGCTCAGTCTGAAAAATCACTACAAAAGGCTTTAGATGCTAAGTCAAGAATACACTACGCAATGTCATCTATTTACAAGCAGTTTGCCGGCGGTAAAATAACGCAGGATGAGTTAAAAAATCAAATAGCAATAGCAAAATATACTCTTAATTCAGTTCAAGGAAATGTTGATTTGTTTGGCAAAAAAGGTGAAGTTGCAAAACCAACAGGATTAGAAAGTTCGCCAGGTAGTGCAGGAAGTAAAAGTTCCGGAACATCCAGTACAACAGTTGAAGCACGTGGAGCGCAAAACTTTAATATTTCAATCGATAAGCTAATTGAGAAATTAGAATTTCATACCAACAATTTAAAAGACAGTTCAAGTACAATAAAATCAGAGGTTACAAAAGCAATGATTGGGGCGGTTAATGATTTTCAAATAATGGCAACTAAGTAAAATGGCAATAAATTTTAAAATAGGCAATCCGGTACAACGTGTTTCTGCTGAAAATCTTATAAAAGGTTTTGGGCTTCCAATTGTTAAACGTGCTTTTATAAATGCAGGAACAATAAAAGAAGATAGACCGGATGCTGTCAGTTTGTTTGGTACACCTCTTTACGGAACTGTATTTTTAGAATCACCAGCTTATTTCAATTATGAGTACGATGATTTCTTACAGGAATATAAAGCGGTTGCTGTAATTCACCCTGAAAATAATAAACAGATTGGCGATAAATACGGATGCTTTATTGAAGGGGCTATAATTGAAATAAGCCAAAACAGAAACATAGTTACAACCACTATATCCGGAATGGATGGAACGGTAAAAGAGTTTATCAATAACGGAGATTATAATGTAAGTATTAGAGGCTATTTTGCTTCTAAAGATCCGGATGTTTACCCGGCTGTTGATGTAAGGACTTTAAGCAATTACTTAAAAACTCCGGTAGCTTTAAAAGTTACAAATATTTTCCTAAATGATTATTTTGGGATTACTGATATAGTGCCGGTGTCTTATTCTTTTCACCAACAAGAAGGTGTAAGAAATGTACAATATTTTGAAATTCAATGTTTGAGTGATATTGCTTTTGAAATAAAAGAAAACGCTGTAAATGCTTAGACTTAGACAGGCTATAACAATCACTCAGGTATCAACGGCTTCACTCGTAAGGAATAAGGTGTTGTACTTTCCATTTGTGCATGAGGTAAGCGTAGAAAAATCGTTTGACGATCAAACACAAACGGCAAAAGTAGTTTTGCCACGTAACTTAAAATATCAGGATCAAAATTTATACGAAGGTGATAATTCATTAATAAGCAGAGGTGATAAAATAAAAATAGAATCCGGTTACCATCCAAATTTAACGGTAGATTTTGAAGGGTACATTTCAAAGATTAGTAATAACATACCTGTTGAATTGCAATGTGAAGATGGAATGTATTTATTAAAACAGGAAATAAGCCCCAATTTATCATATTCAAATGTAAGCCTTACAACGCTTTTAAAAGATATGATTGGAACTGTTACCACTTATACAAGTATTGAAGCTACGTTGGGGCGTGTACGTATTAAACAGGCAACTATTTCAAAGGTGTTAAACGTTTTAAGAACTGAATTTGGTTTGTATTCTTTTTTTAGAAATGGAATTTTAAAAGTAGGATTACCTTATTACGCTCCAGAAAAAACACAAACATTTTTATTTGAACATGATATTATTGAAAATGATTTGATGTACTTAAAAAGTACTGATGTTAAAATACAGGTAAAAGGTGTTTTGATTCCATTAACAGGCGATAGAACTGAAAAAATATACGGAGATACAACAGGCGATTTACGTACATACTTTCAATATGGTGGAACAATTGCAGAACTCGATCGGGCGTGTGGCGTTTTTCTTGAAAACAATAATTATACAGGTTACTACGGTTCGTTTACTACTTTTTTAGAGCCTAAAATGAATCCCGGAGATCATGCAATTTTGAACAGTTATAAAATGCCTGAGCGCAATGGTACGTACTTAATAAAATCGGTTCATGCTTCATTTGGAATAAATGGAGGTCGGCAAAAAATTGAATTAGAAAGGAGGGTTTTATAATGTCAGAAAATAGCGATTTATCGGAAGCAATAAAACAGCTTGGAGGGTTTAATGATTTAGAATTTGAGAGTAAAATTTGTGTTGTTTCTGAAATTGATTTAACTGAAAATACTTGTACTTGCACCCCTGTTGACGGAACAGCAAAATTTTTCGATGTTGATTTGAGCCAAAACCTATCAAAAGGGTTTTTATTAATTCCTGCAAATGGCAGTAGGGTTGTATGCGCTCAAACAAGCGAAACGACAGCGTATATCAGCATGGTTAGCGATGTATCACAGGTTTATATTGCAGGAGATGTAAACGGTGGCTTAGTTAAGGTAGTTGATTTGGTTACGAAATTAAACAACATTGAAAACGCTTTTAATACACATTTAGCAGCCTATACAGCACACGTTCACGCAGGAGTAACGGCAGGTATTGGAGTAACTGGAATAACAACACCAGCAACAAACACATTAACACCAACAGTAAGATCAAACATTGAAAATACAATCGTAAAACATGGCAACGGCTAAAGATATTTTATTGACAGAAAACGAATATGATTTTACCGGAGGTGATTTCAATATTGGCGATTCCGATACTCAACATACTCAGGATATTATTTTTGAATCGGTTGGGGCCTACAAGCAATATCCACTGGTGGGCGTGGGGATAGTAAGCTATTTAAACTCATCCGGAGCGCAATTGGTGCTTAGCAGAGAAATGCAAATACAATTAGAAACGGATGGTTATTTAGTGAACGAAATTTTCTTTGCAACAAATGATGTTTCTGAATTTACCGTAGATGCTGTACGTAATTAATGAGAATGAAAATATTTATGATGTCGCTATAAAATTATATGGTGATCCTGTTTTTGCGCTTCAAATAGTCATTGATAATAGCGATGTAATAAATTTAGCAACGGTAAATATTTCAGGAATTGAAATAAATTATGATGAAACTGTAAAGCAATCGTTATCTCGCTTTTTAGAAATTTCTGATCCTGTAATTTCAGATTTCGTTTATGAATACACCGTAAAAAAAGGGCAGTCTATTTATGATTTAGCTATCATGTGGGGATATGGGATTGAAAATGTAGTTGAATTTTTGCAGGATATAAATATAAACGACATTGAAGAATCTATTGTAAATAGAACTATCAATGTAACAAAAACAAAAACAAATTTATCGGATTATATAAATTTGCAAAACAAGGTATTATCGACAGATATCTCGCTTTCAGTAAACGGAATATTAACAGATGATGGAGATCCGTTATTAGATGATGATGGTTTTTGGCTTAATGTAGATTAGAAAAAATATGAAAAAAATACTATTATTATCAATTTTAATGAGTTCTTTTTGCTTTGGTCAAACTAAGGTAAAGGATTTACCAACCACTACCACAGGAACGGTAAATGATTACCTTATAAAAGACTATTATACTGGTGCAGCAGGATCTACCCAAAAAATAAAAGTATCTGATTTTATTTTGACTTACCCGGGGTTACGTGGAGATGTTGGATTTACAGGAGTTACTGGTAATAGTGGGAATACAGGCACAACCGGAGCAACAGGCTCAACCGGAGCGACAGGCAGTACGGGTTCAACAAGCAATACAGGAAGCACAGGCGCAACAGGTTCAACAGGTGCAGCTGGAACCAATGGAACTAATGGAACGAATGGAACTAATGGAGTTATCGGCTCAACTGGCTCAACTGGTAGTACGGGAATTGCTGGTACGAATGGTACTAATGGCACAAATGGAGTTATAGGAAGCACAGGCGTGACAGGTTCAACTGGTTCTACTTCCAATACAGGGAGTACAGGAAGCACTGGTTCTACTGGTAGTACATCAAATACTGGTGCAACAGGTTCGACAGGTTCAACTGGATTTGGATATGCAGGCCTTACTTCTACTACATCATTTTTAATTGGTACTGGCAGTAAAGCATTTACAGTCAACCTATCATCAACAGCTACGGCATTTGCGGTTGGTAATAGAGTTCGTATTGCATACACTACAACTCCTGCAAACTATATGGAAGGGGTTGTTACAGCTTATACAGGAACAACATTCACCGTAAATGTTGATTTAATTGGAGGTAGCGGTACATGGGCATTGTGGAATATTAGTATTACTGGAGAAGTAGGAACAACAGGGAGTACAGGTAGCACTTCAAATACAGGCTCAACAGGTGCGACAGGAAGTACAGGTTCAACAAGCAATACTGGCAGTACTGGTTCTACTGGAAGTACGGGAAGCACTTCTAATACAGGTTCAACAGGAGCTACTGGAAGCACAGGTAGTACTGGTTTTACTGGAGCGACTGGTAGTACAGGAAGTACTGCAAATACTGGAAGTACGGGAGCAACTGGCAGCACAGGGAGTACATCTAACACAGGTAGTACTGGTTCTACTGGAAGTACAGGAGCTACTGGTGCTGATGGTGCTTTAACAGCTTGGTCATTATTAGGTAATGCAGGAACAGTAGCAGCTACTAATTTTATAGGAACTACCGATGCGATAGGTTTCACAATTAGAACCAATAATTCTGAAAGAATTAATGTCTTATCAACTGGATTGGTTGGATTAGGAGGGATTACTCCAGTAACAAGACTTGAAGTGCTCCCAAGTACAGCTAACAGTTCAATAAAAACAGGAGGAATTGAAATTCAATCTTTCGGAGTTAATGATGGATGGATAGGTCAAAATATGTTTTATAATTTTGGAAATAAATACAGAGCCGATGGATATGCGCATAGTATTAATTTTAATTCAGGAGATATATTGTTTAGAAATGCAATAAGTGGTTTAACGGGCAATGCAGCTGCTTTGACTACATATATGATAATAAAAAACACTGGCAACGTAGGTATAGGAACAGCAGCACCATCTGGAAAGTTAAATGTATTAGCTACAACTGAACAATTACGATGTGCTTATGATGTTTCTAACTACTACTCAACAACTGTAGCAAGTACAGGAGGTGTAACATTCAATGCCGTTGGTGCAGGTAGTGCTTTTACTTTTAGTGATGCGGTTACTTTTCCAACACCGTTCACATTAGGAGCAACGAGCGTAACCACAACAGGAACTCAATTAAATTACTTAAATGCTGCAACAGGGTTAACAGGCACAGGCAGCGTTGTTTTGCATACTTCCCCGACTTTAGTGACACCATTATTAGGAACTCCGACATCAGGGGTATTAACTAATTGCACAGGAATAGCAACAGGTTTAACTGTTGGTAATTTATCGGGCGGTTTAGGTGGTCAAGTCCATTATCAAAGTGCGGTTAATACAACTGCTATGTTAGCCAACGGAACGGCTGGGCAGGTTTTAACAAGCGCAGGCACTACATTATCGCCAACGTGGGCAAGTCCTATAGTTTACGAAGCATCTTTAAGTTTATCGTCTGCTCAGATTTTGGCTTTAAATAGCACACCAATAGAAGTTGTAGCAAATCCCGGAGCAGGAAAGTATATTGATATTATTTCAGCAACAGCAGAGTTAACTTATGTTAGTGCAACATACGCCACAAACACTTCTTTAATTTTAATAAATACAGGGGCAAATAATTATCAATTATTAAACGGTGCATCGCTTGCTTCAACTGTATCGACAACTTATAAATTTACTTATCCTGGTTTTGTCGGTGGTGCAAGCACTCAAATTATTGGCAATACAGCCGTTAATGTTTCTGTTTTAACAGGCAATCCAACAGCAGGAAATGGTACAGTAAAAATCAAGGTAATCTACCGTATCGTAACAATATAGTAGCGCAATAGTGCGCATAAAGAGTTTAAACAAATAAAATGTAAAGCGTATGAGTTCGGAAGCCGAAAATTATGTAACAGTTATATTAAGTCCAATAGCGATGATAACAGGCTATATTGGTTTGACATTAACGGATTTTGATTTAATATTAGCGATTATTTTCAAGTTCGTTTCAATCGTTTCTGTGGTTTTAATTGTTTGTGTTAATTGGAAAAAAGGTATTGGACAGATTAAAGAATGGTTGAAATGAACAAATTACAAATAGCAATTTTAGAAATCGGAAATCAGGAAATACCACTAAACAGTAATTGGGGTATTCACGTTGAGAAGTACCTTAAATCGGTAGGTATTAACTTTCCGGCATCATGGTGCGCAGCATTCGTTTATTGGTGTACGGAACAAGCGCAACCTGTAAACTCTTTAATTAGAACCGCAGGAGTATTAAACCAATGGAATAAAATAGATCCAAAATTTAAGTTTTCAGAACCTAAGCAAGGTGATATTTTTATAATGGATTTTGGCAAAGGGTTAGGGCATACTGGCTTTGTTGAATCAATTGAAGGCGATAATATACATACGATTGAAGGTAACGCCACAACAGTGTCAGGAAGTCGGGAAGGTATCGAAGTTTGCAGAAAGACACGTAAAATATCAAACTGTAAAGGGTTTATAAGAATATGAAAAAAATAAAAGCAATTTATGAAGTGTACGGTAAAATCAAATCAATTAATCAATTATTAAAACAATTAGAAACTATGAAAAATTTTAAAGACAAAGCAACAAATGTATGTGGTATCGTTTTATTCCTTGCAGGTATCGTGGCAACATTAGTAACGGCAGGAGTAGCATTGCCAGCAGTAGTAATAACAGGAGCAACGGCAGGGGCAGCGGTGGCTGGTAGTGTAATTGCTTACCTAACTGGAAAAGATGCAACAGGAGCAATCAAAACACCTGAAAGCGTAGATAAATCCACCAACTAAAACAGTAGTTGAAACGAATACCCCTCTGTAATTAATAGAGAGATTCAGCACGTACCCTAAATGCAATCGTAACGGTAGGATCAAGTTTTTTACGACCTGATCCTGCACGTTTACCGCCACGATTTTCCATTTTCTTTTTTACCACTTGGTTAATTGGTTTTTATATCACGCATTGGACATTTTATAGATTTACAATCATTAAAATCTTTTGTCATGCATTTAGGGCAATGATAATCTCCATTATTTGGATTCATTATTGGTATTCCTGCGCTATATAAAAGTTCATAAATATTTTTTTTATTTTTATCACTCATTTCTTTTTAGTATAAATAAAGTAAATAATTTGCCATATTAAAAATAGTGACAGCGGAATTACTAACGAAAGCATAAACGCTAAATTTTCACTATATTTCATTGTCAATCTTTTGTTAAATCGTAATCTTTATCATAATATTCATCACAATCAGGGTTATCGTGTTGTTTTAAATATTTTCCATTGCTATCCAATTTTGATTCATATTTATTTACGAGTGCCAAATATTCTTTATCTGCGATTGATTTTTGGCACTCTAAGTAAATGCTGTATGCTTCATCAACTGTATTTTGATAATTTGTATATTCATTTCCAAAATACATCCTTTTCATTGTGTACATATATTCAAATATTTTAGGATTAACCCAATGAGTATTTGAATAGTACTGATGCCATCCGTTAGCTTTTAATATTTTTATTTTTTCTAATTCAGTCATTTGGACACGGTAATGCTTCTGCTGTTCTAAGTTGTTCGAAAGGTTTCATTTTACTTTGTTTTAGTTGTTATTTCTGATACAAATGTACACATACTTTTGCAGATTTCAGCTAATTTTGAAACGGATAGGTTTTTCATTATTCCCCCTCCTCTTTTAAACTTGGTTTTGCAACATCCCCATTTTCATATAGCCTATCTACTATAAATTGACCATATCCTACCATATCAGCTAATTTATCAGCATCTAATCCCCCTTCATTAAAAAGTATAGCAATTTCAATCATTTGTTTGTCGGTTGGTAATTTAAACTTTTCCTCAACCTCCTTACATGGAGCAATGCCTTGTTTATCCCTCATAAATTTACAGCCACTTTCAAAGTATTCTAAACCCCCGAACTCTATCTGTTCATCACCTGTATTGATTAGGTCAAACGCCTTTCTGATTTCAGCATCCGATACCTCAACAGGTTTTGTTTCTAAGCCTTTTTGATACGAAACTTCCATTGCTTCAATTATTTTATTGAAAGTGTAATCTGAGCTTCCAAAGAAAATATTTTTTAATTTATCTTTTAAAATTAATTCAAACTCCTCTCTTAGTTTTTCTGTGTTCATCTTTTTTCTTTATTAAGTTAGTTATTTTGTTGGAGGATTAGGGAGTGGTTGCCAATGGGTAACATTCA
>Ga0208643_1001201_pt1 | contig 15124 bp, 20 predicted proteins | sample VirMetDEL_Nov_12_FD_184516 | JGI IMG/M metagenome (GOLD analysis project Ga0208643, IMG submission 184516) | Aqueous microbial communities from the Delaware River and Bay under freshwater to marine salinity gradient to study organic matter... | ecosystem: Environmental > Aquatic > Marine >... | reverse complement strand
TTAGCAAATGATATGTTGCTGCGACCTTATTTAATTGGCGCAGATAATCTACAGGTGCCCGAACAAGAAAAATTGATGGTATTACGTCACTTACTTGCTGATGATAGCTTACGTGATATTAGCGTAGAGTCGGCTAATTTAGAGCAGGTATATCAATACTACTTGCAACAAAAAGCACACTCTAATCCAGAAAAAATCAACAATAATAGCGCAACGGAAAATAATAAGGCAGGTGCATAATGAGAGAAATTATTACCGTTGCCAATAAAGAGTTTCACGATGGGCTACGTAACCGTTGGTTATTATCGATCACCCTAATTTTTGCTGTACTTTCTGTGGGATTAACTTACTTTGGTGCCGCGGCTTCTGGCACAGTGGGAGTAACCTCGTTATCTACCACTATCGCAAGCTTAGCGAGTTTAGCAGTATTTTTGATCCCCTTAATTGCTTTACTGCTAAGTTATGATAGTTTTGTTGGCGAGCAAGAAGGCGGCACATTGCTGTTATTATTGACTTACCCATTGAGTAAAAATCAATTATTACTAGGCAAGTTTTTTGGTCAAGGCGGTATTATTACTTTAGCGACATTGCTCGGTTTTGGTGCTTCGGCCTTGTTGCTTTATATCCAACATGACAACTTTGCCATTATTGAAACTTTTGCTTATTTCATTCTAAGTGCCACATTATTAGGCTTAAGTTTTACCGCCATCGCTTACATGATCAGCTTAGTGGCGAGTGAAAAATCAAAAGCGGCAGGTATGGCTTTACTCACTTGGTTCTTTTTCGCCTTAGTTTTTGATTTAGCCTTACTCGCCTTGCTTGTTAGTGCTGATTCAGGGTTAAGTCAATCAGCATTAACGCAATTGATGATGTTAAATCCAGCCGATGTATTCCGTTTAGTTAATCTGGCAGGATTAGATAGCACTGATGTTAATGGCGCGCTTGCTGTTGCTATCAATGCGAATTTAACTCAAGGGCAGCTGCTATTGATATTATTGAGCTGGGTTATTGCACCTCTGGCTATGGCATCAGTTATTTTCAAAAATAAAAAACTTTAAAGGTATCCGCTATGCTGCGTAAATTATGTTTGTCCATCGTCTTAGTGTTTGTTGTGGCTTGTTCTGAACAATCAGCACAACAAGCTATTATTCACCAAGCGGTAGCCATTGAAAACTCTGATGAATGCCATTTATGCGGCATGTTAATCTCAAACTTCTCTGGCCCGAAAGCTGAATTATTTCGTCAAGGTATTACTCTGGCCGACGGTAATAGTGTGAAAAAATTCTGTTCAACCCGTGATATGTTTAGCTTTTATCTTGATCCGGAAAATAAGCGTAATGTCACGACGATTTTAGTACACGACATGAGTAAAGCGCCGTGGCAAGCGCCGAATGATAGCTACTTTATTGATGCCCGCGTAGCTTGGTATGTAATTGGCTCTAGCCGAACGGGTGCTATGGGGAAAACCCTCGCCAGTTTTTCAGCTCGCACTGATGCCGACGCTTTTGCTAGTGAGTTTGGTGGTAAAGTTATTGATTTTAATGCTGTTAGTTATCAGTCATTACAATAAGTAGCAGGGCAATATTGCTAGCAAGTGTTGTAATTTTAAAACAGCTAGGTAATCTAGTAGGACTATTTCTTCTTTGATGCCACCATGAAAAATCTTCGATTACTTAGCTGCATAGTTTTAATGATCAACCTTGCCGCGTGTTCATCTTCGACAGCAACCACGTCTTTTCGTGATGGTTTTGATTTCTCGTTGGTTGAAAGCTATAGCACTTACGGCCGAAATTCAGCGTTTGGCGACTTGCAAAATATGAGTGATAGTACACGCAATACCATTGAACTCGCCATTGAACAGGGCTTTGACAAAAATGGCTTTCGCTATAAAACCTTACAAAAAGCCGATATTATTATTGCTTATCATGTGCTTAATAACCGCATTGGCGAACTAGAAAAATATAATGAACAAGTAAAGTACTGCCGTTACTGTTTACGAGTAGGCGATACATCACGCGCCAAAATAAAAAGTCAGTTACGTCCAGGTAGTTTAATTATTGATATTATCGATCCAGAAAGCCAGCGTTCAGTGTGGCGCAGTATTTACCCATTAGGCTTTAACGATGATGATAATAGCCGAGAAATGCAGAAAAAAATCAGCCGCGCCGTTGACATCATGTTACTTGATTACCCTAAAGGTAAAAACCTTAGTGCGGTAACGGTCGAAAATAAAGAGATAGTTTAATGCTAAAGTGGCTCATTATCACATTCATAGTGCTTAGTGGCTTGATGGTGATACTGCTTGGCTTAGGGTATCTACTGGCAGAAAATGAGAAAAGCAGCACATTATTGAAAAACCAATTGGCACTCGAAGCTCAGCTGCAACAAGAAAAATTACAGCAAAAACGTAACCTCAGTGAATATACCAAGATAATCACCACTGATGACGCGAAAGCCACGCCAAAACAAACCAATGCTAACATTATGGCGCTGTTTGAAGATACCCTGATAAATAACTTAACCTGTGTCACGATAGCGCAATGCAAGTTAGTGACAATCAAATTTAAAAATATCGACTGCCAGCTCGCTAGTAATGTTATTGGTGTCTCACAACTTAAAAAAATAGCGACTCAGAAGGTAAGCCTGGATAGTTGTCCGATGGCAAATCAACTAAGCGAGCTCGCTTGCCAGCAAAATATTTGTACCTTAATCAGTGCCAATAAATAGTTTGTGTCTTGCTTGATAAAATGGCTTTTAATTGTCAGCCAAACGAGCATCTTAAGCAGATTTGGGTATATAATAAGGCATTGTTTTTAATAATTTGTATTTGATATGACCTTCCCTAATGATGAAACCGGCCAAGTTTTAGCTGAAATGCAAGCTGCAGGCATTGATTTAAACGCGATGCATAACGTGGTGTTTTTTCACCTGTTTGAACAAGAACAACAAGCGCAAGCTATGGTTGCTCATTTGACTGCACAAGCACCAGATATGCAGGTAGAGCTAACACCAGATGAATTACCCAATGTCTGGGATGTTAACTGCACGGTAGCCATGACGCCAAGTTATGAAGCCATTGTTGCGCAAGAAGCTGAATTTGAGTTACTAGCTGCAAAATTTAAAGGCTACAACGACGGTTGGGGTATAGAAGCTTAAGGCATTTCACTGTTATATTGTTGCCGTTATATAACTAACAATTGAGAACCTTCGATTTAGGCTTAGGATATTTAATTAAATATGACAATAGTTTATCGTTTTTCAGAACAACATATTGAGCAGCTTTATCAATTATATCAAGACGTAGGTTGGGGTGGCGAACGCACGCTAGACGGAACCAGAAGCTGTGTTGAAAATGCTCAGGTCTGTATTGGGATTCTAGATAAAGAGCATAAGTTAATTGGCTTTACTCGTGTGCTTAGCGACTTTACGTATAAAGCACTTATATTCGATGTGATTGTTGCTAGTGAGCATCGTGGTAATGGTTTAGCTCAACAACTGATAGAACTTGTAAAGCACCATGACAAGTTAAAAAACGTCCGGCATTTTGAGCTTTATTGCTTACCCGAAATGATGGGGTTTTACTCCAAGCTTGGCTTTTCAAGCTATGTAGACAGTCTTAACCTAATGCGCCTTACTAATAACAATAATAATGTCAGCTAGGCAGCTAACGGCATGTTCAACCGTTATTTTTGGAAGTTGCAGTGTATAAGCTCGACGTAGACTTGCACAAAATAGCGATTGAAAAGGCTTTTAACTTACACGACAAAAAAGACTTATCAATTGATTGTGTGCTCGAAGGCCGTATGTGTACATTATTCGCTGATTGCTTAATCTCTCCCGCTGTTTTCCTCATACAAAATGGTCCGTTTCATATCCTTGCCGGTGATTCGAGCCACACTAATGCAGAAAAGTTATTCGCTATGATACCTGATGGAGCAACTATTCTTCCTAGCCCAATTGAGTGGATGCGAAAGTTAGCAAATCAAGCCAATATAAGGTTACAAGCATACGAGCGATATTCTTTGGATCATGAAAACATTTCCATCACACAACTTAGCAGTATTATAGGTTCAGCATCAGCTCAGTTCGAGATTAAAAGAGTGGATGCTTCGTTAGTTGATGAGGTTGCTCAGAACTTACAGTTCAAATACCATTTGCAAAATTTTAACTCAACAACTGACTTTTTAAATCAAGGCTTAGGTTATGTTGCTTTACGCCATAATGTCATTATTGGTATGGCATCATCTGCGCTGGTTTCTAGTCGAGGATATGAGATCAATATTATGGTTTTACCTGAATTTCGAGACCAGTCATTAGGTAAGCTACTGGCAGCGTATTTAGTAAAAGCTATGTTGAAACGTAATAAAATACCGCATTGGGATGCAGGGAATAAAGTATCTTTGAACATAGCGCAACAGTTAGGTTATGATTTTAAAGAAAGGTATTCAGCTTATAAAGTAGAGGCTTTGTAAAGGATAGCGATATGCCTATAACTCTCGTCGTTTAATATCGAGCTAAGTTTTGAATGCTACTACAGGCCTCTTTCATAGCCTAATAGCCTGCGTGACGTGAGCATAAGATAAGGCTGAGGTTTTAGCGGAGAACAATCGGTAATTCAAAAATAGTGAAGATTGAGAATCTTACTCTTACTCATATTGAGATATTAATTCTATCAAGGAAATCGAAATGGAAATAAATGGCAGTTGTTTATGTGGAAAAGTCGCTAGTACGATCAAAGGCCCTTTTAATAAGTTTTATCAGTGTTACTGTGACCGTTGTCAGAAAAAAACGGGCTCGGCCTTCGCAGCGCTTATGTTTACTGCACCCGATAAAATTAAATGGTTGTCTGGCCAAGACTTAATTAAAAGATTTGATTTACCAAACGCTGAACGATTCAGTAATTGTTTTTGTACCCAATGTGGCTCTCAAGTTCCATACCTTAGTAGAGATGGCGCTTTTTTGGTGGTTCCTGCAGGCTATGTTTCAGGTGACCCCGAAATAAGGCCATCGGCTAACATTTTTTGGAATGAACGACCGTGTTGGTTTGACGAAGGTAAATCAGCAGACACTTTCGAAACGTATCCGAAATAACGTTGACAAAAACAATTGAAATTAGCCCCGTGTTCTCTCATTAAGTAATGATAAATCATGGGGCAATATAGCGTTAGGTTCAGCTCAATTATGGCGTTATCAGGTCATTGCTATTTCACAGATAAAGGTCGTCAACTTTACATAAAATCACGGTTTTTTGGCATCGTCTTCTTGATCAATTATTTGAAAGGCAGGCAAGGTTACGCGCCAATAAATAGCGGCTAACCGTAGCGCTAGTGCGCCTAATATTGCACCAATTATTGCGATATGTTCAGGTAAACCAAGGTAACTGAAGCCGGTAAATAATGCGCCACCTAAAATCGCTGCGGTTGCATAGATTTCTTGTCGTAAAATCATTGGAATAACATTACACAATACGTCGCGTATCATACCGCCAGCAACACCTGTCATCATTCCCATAACAATAGCGACGGGGATCGCAGCGCCTAAGCTGAGGGCTTTCTCTGTACCCAAAACGGCAAATAATGCTAAACCAAAAGCATCTGAAACCAATAAAAAACGTTTTGGAATACGTTTCGGGCACCGAATAAAAGCAATGGTCAGTAAGGCGGTAGCTAAAATTACATAGAGGTAAATAGGGTTTTCAACCCAGAAGACCGGCGTTTGTAAAATAACATCACGGATAGTGCCACCGCCGATGGCAGTGACGGCAGATAATACCACTACGCCGAAAGGATCTAGCTTATAGCGGCCAGCCATTAACGCCCCTGAAAAGGCAAAAACGACTATGCCAAATAGGTCAAGCCAATAAAGTAACTCTGTCATTGGCATGAGCGGTTATTTTACTAACGGCAAATCAGCTGCTTGCCAAGCTTTCATGTCACCCTCAAGGTGTCTAAGGTCGCTAAAACCTGCGGCGCGTAGATCATTTTCTGCACTGATTGCACGGCGGCCTGAACGGCAATGCACAACAACTGTTTGATCTTTAAACCCAATAATTTTCTTCAAATTGGCGTTAATTTGCTCATGGCTGATATTAATAGCGCCCTTAATGTGACCTTCGGCGAATTCTTCAGGGCTGCGTACATCTAATACTACCGTATTATTTGCCGGTGTTGCCATTAGCGTAAGCAAAGCCTGTTGTGAAATTGTTGTAGTTTGCTCAGCAAAAGTGAAAAGTGAAAAAAGGCTCAATAAAATAACTAAGGTTGATGTAAAAAACTTCATAACAGATCCTCTGTTTAAATGTAAAAGTAGTATTTGCTTTGTTAAAAGCTGTTTTTCTTTAAGGCTCAGTTTACCTGAATATTTTTCATAACCAAGTGGCTTAGTGGTTATTGGCCATGTCCTGAAACACTATAAGAAATAATAGCCAACATCATAATGATTAAAACCAATAGGTATAGAGCGTAATTTATACGTTTACTTGCGTGAATAATATCAGTGGCTTGCGGCTGCCTTGCCGAATCGTTAAAGCTAGTTTTACGTACTTTATGTCCGCGATACATGGCAACTCCACTAAGCTTTAATGCTAAGCCTAAAGCTAGCACATGCAACAATATACCGTTATCAGTATGGAAAAACTTTCCACGCGTTAAACGCCAATAAAGCAGCGTGTTTTGACCAACGGTACCAAGTAAAAGTATCAGGGCAAACAGTCGTGACGGTAGCCATTGTAGTAGTTTTACTATGTGATTCACCGCGGCACCAAAATGCATAAATCGCGCAATTTTTATATTCCAAGCGTAATGCATTTCAAGTAATAAACGAAAACTTAGTGCCGCTAACGGACCAAAAAGTAAATAATAAAACCCGACACAAACCAATAACTGCGAACTACGTAATAGCTGCATCTCAATACAGGCTTTACTAATACCTAGTGCTGATAGTTGCTCGGTGTCACGTAATACGAAGGGCGATAATTTTTGTTTTGCTTGGTAGTTGTTATTAGCCACTAAATCGCGTGCCACCGTTTTGCTAGTTTTACTTAGGCCAAAACTGCCGAGGGCTAAATAGAGCAATAACGCATGCCAAAGCCAATACACTTCAATAAATGCTTCAAATAACCACAAGATCACTAACAATGGCGTTAAGGTGACAATAATAGCGATTAAGCCTGAAATGTTTTGCTGACGGGCGCTATTACTTGATTTATTGACTTTATCCGCTAAGCGCTGACAATAGAAATTAAAAAAAGCTAACGGTTGTTGAGTAACAAATTGTCCAATAATTGCTTTTAACGCGATCAGCAATAACAGCGTGACCGCAGAAGAATATAAATATGGACTGGTAAGAATATTACTCAGGTTTAGCATTAGTTTAGCGTTTTACCTTCAAGGGCCGCTAACATGCTTGTCACGAGCGTAGAAGAATTAACCGATGCTGTTTCTAAGTAAGCTTCAAATGAGGTTGGCGATTCTTTGCCCGCAATATCAGACATTGAGCGAATAACCACAAAAGGAATATTGAACTGATGGCAAGTATGCGCAATTGCAGCGCCTTCCATTTCAACCGCTGCCATAGTCGGGAAATTGGCTCTCGCTTTTGCAATATCTTCATCTTTGGTCATAAAGGTATCACCTGTGGTGATTAAACCTACTAAGGTTTGAATATTGTCCAAAGCACTAATACCCACTTTTGCCGCGGTAACTAAGTCAGGATGAGGAATGTATGCTGGGGGATTAGCAGGTAACTGGCCTATTTCATAACCGAATGCCGTTACGTCAACATCGTGGTAGCGAACTTCTGAGCTGATAACAATATCACCGACTTTAAGTGATTGTTCAAAACCACCTGCAGAACCGGTATTAACGACATAATCGGGCTGAAATTTATCAATAAGTATTGCCGTTGCCAGCGCTGCTGCGACTTTACCTATGCCAGACTGTACTATAACCACGTCAGAGCCGTTTAATAACCCTTGATAAAATGTATATCCCGCATGTGTCGATGTTTGACAATTTTCTAGCTTAGCTTTTAAAATTGCTACTTCTGGCTCCATTGCGCCGATAATGCCTGCTTTCATGAACGTCGATCCTGTAAATTTTAGCGAACGCTTTTCGCTAGTGTTTATGTATGGTTTATGAGCGGATTATAGCGCGACTTGCGCGTAAAAGCTTTTACCAATAGTAAGAAAAAAGCAGACTGATAGGTCTGCTTTAATTGATACTTAACTGCAAAAAGTTAATCTAGTGTGGTAATGCCGCAGCTTGCGGTGACGTTAACTGTCTGGCCATAGCGGGACTGTTTTTTGGTAACATGGCTTGAGCCGCTGCTGGCGTTAGTACACCGGTTGCTCTTGGTCGAGCTTTTACTAAAGGTGCAGGAATAATTCGCCCTTTTACTTGGGGTGATGGGGCATTATTACCTAAGATTCTGCTATTAATGCAGGCACGAATTTCATCGATAGTATAATTGGGTTTTACTTTAATACGAATATGCGGAATGGCTGCAGCTTCAAGAGCACCGCTAACAAACCAGTCTTTCTTTATTTTATAGCCTTTACCTTGAGTATCGACTAAATCAATAACACCTAATAACTTCATGCTATCGCGTTCGCAAATAACAAAATCTAAATATTTGCTATTGGCATTGTTCGACGCAGTTTGTCCGGCGCGATTTGATACCCCGTTACGAATGCTAACAATATCAGCAAGTTTAACGCGATTTATAATGCGATATTTTGTTCCCATTGCTTGTTCAACAAGGTTTTGAAAGTTTTTTTCTGCAGGAGTAAATAGGGCAGCTTTACGATCGAAAGGAAAAGGAAAGCTATTGTCGTTTAAACGACTGGCAAGCATAGCTACAATAACAATTAGGCTGATCATGGCAAATAGAATGAGTTCCATATACATCTCCGGCAGTTCAAATTTTTGACGTTTATCTTAGTTAGCTAGATAAAGCAAAAAATGCGCCAGAGATGGTGTTATGAAGTCGCAAAATAGTTAATATTGCAAAATATGCCTTAGGAAATAGTTAATTGTTTGATTTTAAATAACTATTCACTAAGGGTTGTTGCCATTATTTTGGATATTTTGCTTCTAGTGCAGCGTAAAGCTGTTGCTGAAAATCTTCTGCATTAGTGTCCAACGACGTATGGACTTCCCTAGCTTTATTTAGTAGAAAATTAACCTTGGTGAAATATGTGACATAAATTATGACGAGTGTTTGAAAGGCTTATAAGCAGTGAGTTATCGAGCTACATCAACTTGTCATAGTTTACGTCGTAAAATGCATTCAAATTTAAGGTGATATTTATAATAGTTTAGTTATAAGTATACAAATGATTGTGGAGCATGCGAAATATTAAAGTCTTTAAGGTATTTAGGTTTTGAATATCGCTTCGCTTTTTTCACTTCGATAGCATGACCAATATCTTTCCCTAAAAAATAGGAATCATAGAAGTCTTTTTCTATTCCTGAAAACTCCATTGTTCGTTCCCACAAGTCTTCAAGTTCCATTGAGTGAACTGTAGCGACATCGAATTCACCAATAACTCTCATAACAGGTGATGTCGCATAAATAATGATTTTTTTTACATTAGGCGATTTATATAATAATCGTCTAAATTCAAATTTTTTATCACCACTTAAAATTTTATCTGCGTATTGTGGTTTAATTGATAATAGTACTTTGGTCTGCATTGGATATCCTAAGTATAGTTTTAAATGCTTCGTCTGATATTTCTTCAAAACCACGCGGAGCATTTTCTATAACATTATTTTCTTTTAAAGCTTTTAAGTTTGGTCTTACAGGTAAAGAATAAGCATATAAAAAGTTTATAATAAATGGCTTAGATCTTTTGTAGTTCCAGTGCGTTAATAAGTCTTCATCAGTAAAAACTGATCTTTTACGGCATGCTTTTTTAAACTCTTCGAAATTGGTAAAATTATCTACTACATTTTCAACAACAGCTAAAGTGGTGACAACAGAGGTATAATAACCAGGACCACCATCTGCTGTTCTATAAAATATAATTATATCACCCGCTCTTAGACTACGTTCCATACCGCGAGATATATACACTTTAGCTAGTGCATTTCTACTAGGCTTATTATCCACGAAATCAGCAGGAGTTTCATTATTTAAAATAGAGTCGGGTAATAATTCTGTATGGTATTGAGGATAAATAGGGCATAAAAATTTACGACAACGACCATTTAAAAAAGGATAGTTTTGTTTGGGAGAATCTTGAAAGTTGATGTTAAGAAAGTTTTTGACATAGACAAATTCATTTCCATTTGGAGTGGTTTTAATACCATGTTTATAAAACCCCCAATCTTCCATTAATAATGAGAGCCTTTCTTGATCAACAGTGTTGTTAAAAATAGTTAGGTATATTTCATTTGTCTTGAAGAGAGTAGCATTATCAAAAATAATTTTTAAGAAACGCTCTCCTAGTTTATAACCATTCAATGAAACTTTAAAAGTACCAACTTTTAATCTTCTATTAGGTGCTAAATATGGTTGTATATCAGGGTAAGATTCGCCCTCATCTTCAATTTTTAAGTATAAAAAAGCTAATATTGAATTTGTCTCTGACCTACAAACATATGCAAAATCATCAGATTTCTTATTAAACCATTGTTCGAATTCTGCATAATCCTTTCTAAAGCTATCAAAAAAAGCATCGGACAAATTAATATTCCCAAAATACTCTTTTCTGACGGATAGAACGTTGTAATCAGGTTGTTGTGGATTTTCTGCGATTACTTTTTCTAGAAACGAGTCAATTGTAAATACTTTATCTTTAACACCAAGTTCGGATGCTTTTCTATGCATTTTACGATCTTCTGTAATAAGAAAATCTACCCTGCCTTGATATACTTCATTGATCAATTCGCTATCTATAACGTCATTTGGGTTATTATCTAATTGCTGACATACATTCCCTACAATATGATGCATGGGAGCTATAGTTTTTAAGCAATTATAACTATCCAATTTAATATTCATCGTATTAACCACTTGCTCATTTTTAAATTTTGACAATTCGTATTGAGTTTGCGGATGTATACATTTATCTATTCTTAATTTATCTAACCAATTAAATAAATGACCTATATCTTCATTAGATACTTTATGTGATTCCCTATGAATAATAATATTAGTATCAAGCAATGCTCTCATTATTTAATAGCCTCTAATACATTAGATATACTATTTTCAAAATTTGTTGATATATCATTATTAGTTAAGATAAATAGCGGAATATTTAACTTTTCTGCTGTATTTTTGGCTGCTGATATTTCTAAGTCTTGTAATTCGGACAATTTATCTACTGAATGTAGTTTTCCATCTCTACTTTTCATACGTTCAATGATCAATTCGATGGGGGCTGTTAACAATATAATAAGATTAAGGTTTAATTTTAAGAAAACTTCTAAGGGGATTTCTTGAGGGATAAATTCACTATCAAACAAGCAAAAATGTCCATCAAGTAAAACTAAGTCCTTAGTTATTTTTTGAGATTTTAGAGCGTTAATTAAAACATCTTGGTTAGCATCTATGTTTGGAACTTGTTTGGAGTCTGTGAAGGCGTTAGATTTGTAGTTTTTTATAAGACTGCTTGCAGAAAAACATTCTAAATTCGGGTGTAAAGTTTCAAAATCATTACAAAACGTCGATTTACCTACGCCATGTATACCTGCAATAAAAATTAATTGTGTGTCCATACGTCATTTCCTGAAAACATCCTTTGATAAAACGATATCATTAGAGATCAAAAAAAGGAATGGTAAGTGTGCCTATTATTTGATTCTCACAAATTAAGGTTTTGATTCCTGTAATAGCTTTATATTATCGTCTATATCAAGGAAATTAATCATTGCTGTAAACTGCATTGCTTGCTCAGAATATAGCTTATCCAACTTTGTGCTAGCTTCAGCAAGTTCTAATCGATATTTTCAGCACACTATAACGTCAAGCGAAGCTCGTTGACCGAGCATAAGGTCTTCGCGCTTTAGATTATACTCTATTAAACCACGTTATCTATTTTTGGTTTTTGATGCTTTTATTCAGGCAATATATTATTGATATTTATTCGTTTTCCCCAATTGTGTTAATTTTAAATGGCTTTAAACTAGATTGTTAGAGAAGCCTGCTTACTCATCCTGGCATGCTAAACTTGAATATATAAAGGGTCAGACTTTTTAAATAAGGATTCCCTATCTTTATCTGACGCCATATATGAGAATATTTTGCAGTGACCGAAGTTTTCGTCCATGCGTTTTTCAAGTTCTATAAAATTTTTAGTTTGTGATATCTCGTAAAAAGACGTATCGGAAATTGAACCTAAAACAAACGCATCGCTGAGTGGTAATCCCTTTTCATTGTTAGCCCATGCACTAAGGAGTAATTCTCCTCTAAAATTAATACCAAAGGATTCGTGCATCATATCGCAAGGGTTTTCATCTATTTTAGGGCTAAATAAATGCTTTAGTGCGCATTGCAATCTTATATTTGTTTTACCCGTTTTTTCGGCAACCATAAAACCATTTATAGCTTTATAAATATCTTCTTTATTTAAGCTATTTTTTTCAAGATACTTAATTCCCCGACCTACAGGGAATGTTCTCATAATTAAAAGCTCATCGATTTTTCTATCGTTAAGTTCTTTGTATATAAAACTGATATTGTTTTGCTCAATATTGCCACTATGAAGTGGCAATTGGGCTTTTGTTTTAACTCCCAATTCTGAGAATTTTTCAGCTATTTTTATATTAGAGCTATTGTAGCCTTTAGGCCTTGTACAGGGATTTTTGCTATGAATTTCGTCATACGTAAATTCATATTCTCCAATGATTTTAGCCAGGTTTTCAACGCCATATTTTTTGACAAAGTAGCCAGTTGAAGTTATAGATATGTTCTCTTTTCCAAATATTTTGGATGCGGCTTCTATAACTAAATAATTTTCATAGCATGAGAGGGGATCTCCTCCTGCAAAATCTATTGAAACGTTATAGCCTTCTAAATTCTTTAGAGTATTCAACTTTTCTTCTAAGCTTAGCTCTAAGCCATTATTTTGTCTGTCTAACAATGCTATGTCGAAGATAGTTGGCTTAATATTAGGATATTTTTTTTTGAAATTAATAGCTAAGTTTTGATCTACTAATTTCTTACTTGATAATGAATGTTCCCTAGCAATAATTTCACCAAACTTCTCACTAACATGAACGGCATCAGTACAGCAAAATTCACAATCCCAAGGGCAAACAAGAGTTATGTTCCAGATTATATCTAGTTTTTTCTTCATGACGAAAAAGGGGCGCTATTTGTTATGAAATCAAATTTGTGTTCACGAAGCATACTTAAAACATCTTTATTTTTGTCTTGTGTTCGTTGGTCGTTTTCAAGGTCTATTTGTGTTTTCCATTCAAATTCTTTAGCTTCAACATGAAATTTGTCTTCAGCGGAGATATCTCTTCCTACTAAGGTCTGTGAGGCTGATAGGTGATAATAAGAGCTATGGTACTCTTTTACGACTTTCTCTGTCGGGTGATATTTCTCAGTGATTTCGTGTTGTTCAAAGAACATCGTGATGTCTATATCAGTAGGTTTATAATTCAATATATTTGCTATTTTTTTTCTTATGTCGACCTTTCTATCGCCTGCTTTTACTCTAATATATGGGAGGAAGTATACGCTTCCCCAAGCTTTCTTTTTATATACTAATATTTGGTCTTCACCATTTTTTATTCTTTTAATCACAAAAAGTGCATTTTGGTCAGGCTTATTAATATAATCATTATATAGGGTATCTCGTAACTGCTTGATAGGGTCTTCCTTAAAGAAATAGGATAAATAGCTAACAATTAAAAATATGCAGCTAACAGCTAAAGATATGACCATTATGAATTCAAAAGGATGTTTGAAATGCATCCAATCAACGGAGGAGGAAACTACAGCAACTAGTAATGTAAGGAAGATACTTAGCCAAAGCTGCCAAGATTTCTGCGATGTTTTATAGCTTTCATACTTAGTTAAATATAATTCCAATGCGTCTTTCGTATAAGTTAGTTTGTTCGCTACATAATTATTATTGTCAGACATGGGACTGTTCTATCCTTTAAACAGGTAGGTGACTTTATTTACTAAAAATAAAGTCACTTTCAATTATTTCATTTAGTTTGTATAGATTAACTTTTACCGGAGTGCCCAAAACCACCTTCGCCACGGTCACTTTGGTCAAAGTCTTCAACAATATTGAATTTTGCTTGAATTACAGGTAAAAAAACCAGCTGTGCAATTCTATCGCCAGACTCTATTTCAAACGTAGTGTTACCTCTATTCCAACAAGAGATAAACAATTGCCCTTGATAATCAGAGTCGATTAAACCTACAAGATTTCCTAATACAATTCCATGCTTATGCCCAAGTCCTGATCTAGGTAATATCGTGGCTGCTATATTTCTGTCTTGAATATGAATAGCAATGCCTGTTGGAATCAGTTCGGTTTGACCAGGTTCTAAAACTAATTTTTCGTCTAAACAAGCACGTAAATCGACTCCCGCTGAGCCTTCAGTTGCGTAAGTAGGTAATGGGATTTCTTTGCCAACTTTTGGGTTAAGAATTTTTACTTCAATATTTTGCATGTTCTTCTCTTTAGTTTGTTTTGTGTTGGTATTTTAATGTCAAATACGTTTATAAATTGTAAGTGATATTTGTAAGTATTAAATAATTCAAATTAAGTATATTAGAGCAATAAAATATAGGGAAACAAGAGGAGTACTTACAAATCAGTTGAAAAGGTGTTGACTATAAGAGACATTGCATTTCTGCACATTCAACCCAAATGGCACGGTACCATTCATAATTGTTATCTCGCCAGGTTTCGCTCACACGTGAATTCATGGCGTTTTGCATTGATAACATTTGTGTAATTTGGTTTTTTGCGGTGCTAAGTAAATCGCTCATGCTGTTCTCTATATTATTGATTAGTTGGTGGCACTAAAAACTTTTGCTGATAGTTTAGCAAGATTAATGGCATTATATAATCACTAATAAAATGATTAAGGATTTTAGTTTTGACGGTTCAAGTTTCAAGCGAAACTCAAAGTGAAGCTATGCGTAT